>JAEEGL011826084.1_pt1 | contig 24451 bp, 23 predicted proteins | sample 9134231 | NCBI WGS metagenome assembly JAEEGL01 (sample SAMN16246548, study PRJNA631951) | gut metagenome | biome: gut microbiome; feature: rumen; material: fiber-attached | host: Bos | place: Iran: Karaj | collected 2018-10
CTATCCCATCAACGCCATGGGTATCACCAAGGCCATCGAGGAGAAGATTGCTGTTGCTAAATCAAGGGTTTCTGGTGACACCAAGATCTGCTGCACCCGCTATGGCAACGTCATGTGCAGCCGCGGTTCGGTTATACCCCTGTGGATTGATCAGATTCGTAAGGGCAACCCTATTACATTGACTGAACCAAAGATGACCCGTTTCATCATGTCTTTGGAAGAGGCAGTTGACCTGGTACTCTTTGCCTTTGAGCATGGCCAGAATGGAGATATTCTGGTACAGAAAGCTCCGGCTTGCACTATTCAGACGCAGGCTGAGGCAGTATGCGAACTGTTTGGCGGCAAGAAAGAGGAGATAAAAGTCATTGGTATCCGCCATGGTGAGAAGATGTATGAGACGCTGCTTACCAACGAGGAGTGCGCCAAGGCTGAGGATATGGGTAACTTCTATCGTGTACCGGCAGATAACCGTACGTTGAACTATGATAAGTATTTCAAGGAGGGCGACGTGAAGCGTGTGACGCTGACAGAGTTTAACTCAGATAATACAAAACGACTCAACTTAGAAGAGACTAAAGCAAAAATCGCTTCGCTGGAGTATATCCAGAACGAGCTCGCTGGAATACCCAATCTCGTTTAGTAAGTATATCGTTGGTATATCGTAGCTATATCCTAGGTATATCCTAACGATATCCCAACGAAGGCCCAATTCAGAAAGAGTGTTTCACACACATTCTGAATTTCAAACAGCGGTGTTTATCACTTTTGACAAAGAGATAAGATTGTAAGCGAGACTGCATGACATCTCCGATATTTAAAGTTTTTGGTATAAAGCATTATGAAACAAGAATTAGATCTTTCACCAAAGAACTCAATATGGGCAACAGCTACCAAGTGGTTGTTGGGCATTATTGCTGTTGTAGGTTTTGGTGTCACAATCTACCTTGGCTTTATTAAGAAGACTGCTCCTAATCTGGAGTACGACATATTGTCTGAAACAGATTTCTTTAATAATAGCGAGTCTGCTTCATACATAAAAATCTTTATTGACTCCATAGATGTTCAAGAGAATCATCTTAATATCAGCACTTATCGGATACGGGTAGGAAACAAAGGTAATGCTAATGTCAGTTATTATGATTATGATACTGGTTCTTTCGGTCTAAAGATAGTAAATGGTACACTTCTCGAACCTCCTGTATTACTTGAATCCTCAACGGAATATATACGAGCGAAGTTTGCAGATAATGATAGTATCGTTAAAACATCTTTCATCAACATTCCAAAGTTAGCATTGGACGTAGATGACTATTTCATTGTCAAGCTTGTAATTCTCCATGAGTCGCAAGATTCACCAGGATTTATACCTGAAGGTAAGATTAGTGGTCAGAAGACTATTGCGGTCAATCCGATACAAGCACCGCAGCCAGATTTCTGGGTAACTGCATTTTCTGGAAGTGTCCTTGTTCAAATAGTGCGCTTATTCGCATATTTGATTGCTGCAATCATAGCTCTAATACTAACGGCTGCAATAATATCTTATATTTCAGATATAGTTGACAAACAAAAAAGGAAAAAATTCATCAAGAACCTTTCGAAAAATGGAAGCATTTCGAAAGCAGTGAAAAATGAATATATAAATAATGGCCCTGATAGAATTGTTGACCTATATAAAGTCTATCAAAACTCCGAGGCAGATATAACTAAAAAATACCAGCAGGCAAGGAAGTATTTTGCAAGTAAGGATGCTCTTCTTAGGAGAAACCGACATGTATATGATTACAATTTTAGAAAATTTGAGTTGTATAGGCAAATGTTGGAGAATGGCTATATGTCGATAACCGATGATGATAAAATAATTTTTAATAAAGATATTAAAAAGTCGGTTGAAAAGATTTATGAGCTTTTGAAAAAGCAAGGGTCACTACCTAATCACGCATCTTATGTAACGGATAAGGATTTGGAGGGTCTAGTTATATAACACATTGAACTACTCAGCGCTTTTTGCGTTTTCTAAGAGAGAATATAAATCTGTTCAATCCGTGTGATTCGTGTTCGAAAAGAAATTAACTCCGTTGACTCTTGTCACGACTCTGCTAAACATGCAAGCATGATGGCTCTCGCTGCTCCAAGAGTTCTCAAATTCTATAATTCTTGATAATAATTTAACCAATATATGTTCAATTTAGAAAAATTTATAGCAGATAGCGTTACTTTTCGTCCGGTTAGCATGTTTGCACCAGATATTGAGGCAAACAAAAAAAAGCTTACAGAGGAAATCAAAGGCAAGAAGGTTTGTGTGATTGGTGGTGCTGGCTCTATCGGTTCCAGTTTCATCAAGGCTGTACTGCGGTTTGAGCCTGCTTCGGTGGTAGTCGTTGACCTCAACGAGAATGGTCTCGCAGAGTTGGTGCGCGATGTGCGTTCAACCAATGGTCTTTATGTACCAGACGAGTTCCGTTGCTATACACTTAACTTTGCTGACCCTATTTTTGAACGCATCTTCCGTGAGGAGAAGGGTTTTGACATTGTGGCGAACTTCTCTGCTCACAAGCACGTGCGTTCGGAGAAAGATCGCTATAGCGTTCAGGCTCTGATTGAGAACAACGACATCAAGGCCAAGAAACTGATGGACTTGCTGACAGTATATCCACCAAAGCATTTCTTCTGTGTATCCACAGATAAGGCAGCTAACCCTGTAAACATTATGGGAGCCTCCAAGCGCATAATGGAAGACTTAGTAATGGCTTACAATAAGTATTTCAAGGTAACCACCGCCCGTTTTGCTAATGTGGCGTTCAGTAATGGCTCTTTGCCTGATGGTTGGATTCATCGTTTGCAGAAAAAGCAGCCCCTGGTGGCACCTTCTGATGTGAAGCGTTACTTTGTGAGCCCTGAGGAGTCTGGTCAAATCTGTATGTTGGCTTGTATTCTTGGTAAAGGCGGTGAAGTGTTCTTCCCGAAGTTGGGTGAAGACCAAATGTTGACTTTCTCTGCTATCTGCGATGAATTTGTAAAGGCTGAAGGCTTTGAGAAAAAGCAATGCGCTAATGATGCAGAAGCCATCTCGTATGCTTCTCAAATGGGTTATGACAGTGAAACCTATCCTGTGGTTTACTTTGGCTCTGATACAACAGGTGAAAAGGCTTACGAGGAGTTTTATGTTCCAGGAGAGAAGATAGATATGCAACGTTTTCAAGCCCTTGGAGTTGTTGAACAGACTACTCGCCACGAAATGGATGAGGTGAATGGGTTCTTCGACAAGCTTGAAGGTATCTTCGCTAAGGAAGACTTCACTAAGGCACAGGTGGTAGAGGCGATCAAGGAGTTCATCCCTAATTTCGAACACGAAGAGAAAGGCAAGAATCTTGACCAAAAGATGTAATCGAGATTAAAATATTATAGTAATCATGGCTGATTATAAAAAGACAATAGACTTTATTAAGTCCGTTTATGGCAACCAGGAGTTTACTCCTCTGGCTGTCCCCGTTTTTATTGGAAACGAAAAAAAATATCTGAATGAGTGTATTGATACTACTTTCGTTAGCTCAGTAGGCAAGTTCGTTGACCGCTTTGAGAATGATATGGCCGCTTACACGGGAGCCAAGCGTGCTGTGGTTTGTGTTAGTGGAACGAACGCCCTCCACATGGCATTGTTACTCGTTGGTGTGAAGCGTGATGATGAAGTTCTAACACAGGCATTGACATTCATTGCCACTGAAAATGCTTTGAGCTATATTGGTGCTTATCCCGTATTCTTGGACGTTGACCGTTCCACAATGGGACTGTCACCCGATGCTCTGAAGGAATGGCTCCAGAAGAATGCAGAGGTTCGTAAGAATACTCGCATAGGAGAACTTGATAAGAGTTATGACTTTGCTTACAAAGAGGATGAACTTGCTTGCTACAACAAGAATACTGGCCGCAGGATCAAGGCTTGCGTTCCTATGCACACCTTCGGTCATCCTGTCCGCATAGAGGAGATTGCCGCTATCTGCAAGGAATGGCATATTGAGCTGGTAGAGGATGCTGCTGAAAGTATTGGCTCAAAGTATAAAGGTATACATACAGGCCTCTTTGGTAAGATAGGTGCATTATCATTCAATGGCAACAAGACCATCACCACTGGTGGTGGCGGTATGTTGCTCCTTAACGATGAAGAACTGGGGGCTTACGCCAAGCATATCACCACTCAGGCAAAGATTCCTCACCGTTGGGAGTTCCGTCATGACCATATTGGTTTCAACTACCGTATGCCTAATATCAATGCCGCTCTTGGTTGTGCACAGTTAGAGCATCTGGATGAGTATGTTGCCAGCAAACGCAAGGTGGCCGCAGAATATGAGGCCTTCTTCAAGAATGTGCCAGATATTGAGTTCTTTGTTGACTCACCTGATACATTCTCAAATTATTGGTTGAATGTGGTCATTCTGCCTAACAAGGAAGAACAGATAAACTTCCTCACTCAGACCAATGACAATGGCGTGATGACCCGTCCTATTTGGGAACTTATGAACCGCCTGCCAATGTTTTCTCTGTGCGAGAATGACGGTTTGAAGAATACTATCTGGTTTGCAGATAGAGTTGTTAATATTCCAAGTTCGGTACGACCTTCTGATTTACCAAAATAATTGTGAAAAAAATCTGCATAGTTACTGCTGCACGTTCCGAATATGGCTTGTTGAAATGGGTTATAGATGGGGTACATCATGATAATGAGTTGGAACTACAACTCGTTGTCACGGGGGCACATCTAAGTGTTGAGCACGGGAAGACTGTACAATTCATTGAAGAGGATGGCTATCCTATTACTGCCCGTGTAGATATGCACCTTGCTTCAGACAGCCGCAGGGATATTGTGCGCTCCATGGGTTATTGTTCCACAGGGGTTGCAGATGTGCTTTCTGATTTGCAACCAGACGTGGTCGTGGTCCTGGGTGACCGTTACGAGCTGCTTCCCATAGTCAGTGCTTCACTCGTGATGGGAATACCTGTGGTCCATATCTCTGGCGGAGATGTAACAGAGGGCGCAATTGACAATGAAGTGCGCAATGCTGTGTCAATGATGTCCGCCATCCATTTCCCTGGAGTTGAGAGTTCTGCAGAGAATCTTAGGCGGATGTTGGGTAAAGATGCTCTTATTTATACCGCAGGTGAACCTGGATTGGAGAGTTTTCTGCGATTTGACTTGATGACAAGAGGAGAATTGGCAGATAGTATTGGATTAGACGTAAATAAGAAGTGGTGCTTGGTAACGCTCCATTCAGAAACAAAATTGAGTCTTGAACAGAATTTGAAAATGGTCCAGAACCTTTTTGAGGTGATGGAACAGACCAAGAATGTGCAGTTCGTTATCAGCAAGGCAAATGCGGACTTTGGCGGAATGCAGATTAATGAGTTCTGGGATAAGGCTGTAAGACAAGATACAGATAAATACCATCTATTCACTTCATTAGGACAAAGACGTTACTTGAGCTTTATGCAGCAGACCGTGGGCGTGATTGGTAATTCCTCAAGTGGAATTGTCGAGGCTCCTTTCCTTGGGATTCCTGTTGTCAATATTGGCGACCGCCAGAAGGGGAGATATCTGTGCAAGAACGTCATCCAATGTGATAGAACAAAAGTTGCTATTGAGGATGCATTTAAAAAGATGTTAGTTCAACCTAAGATAGTTGATAACTACTATGGTGACGGGCATACATCAGGATTTATTATTACCAAACTGAAAGAATGGTTGAAAACAAAGTAATAGGTGGTGAGTTTGAAATAGATGTACAGCAGCATTATCAGAAAAGAAATGCTGTGCCTGATGGTGTCGTTACATACTCATCTGGTCGTTCCGCGCTATTTAATATCCTCTCATATCTAAAAGAGAAGCGTGGAATCAAGAGCGTTCTGTTTCCTGATTATCTTTGTGAATCTGTTTATCAGATGGCAGAGAAGAATCAGGTGGGCGTTGAGTTCTATGCACTCGATGAACAGTTGAATCCTGACTTTGTGGATGTTGAGAATAAATACAAATCTACCAAGGCAGTCCTTCTAATCAATTATTTCGGGTTGAAGGACTGTAAAACGATGGTTGAGCAGTTTCGAGGCATTCATTCAGAGATGGTTGTTATCCTTGACAATGTTCAAGCTCCCTACGAGATGCTGAATGAAACAGACGCGGATTATACCTTCTCTAGTTTTAGGAAGGCCTTTCCTGTTGCAGATGGTTCGTGGGTTATCTCAAAAAACAAACAATTGCTTCAATACGAACAAATAAATGAGTTCGCTCAGTATAAGATAGCCGCTTCATATCTCAAAGTCATACGTGACCAGCATCTGTTTAATGATGAGGTATATCTGGATTTGTTCCATAAGGGTGAGATTAAGATAGATGACGACTATCATACCGATATGACACAGTTGTCCAAAGACATATTGGCTAATATGGAATGGAGCAGGTGGGCTATACTGAGGAAGAGAAATGCTGAGACCATCATAGCAGGATTGAAGGATTTGGGGATAAGCCCAATCATCCCTCTAAAAGAGAATGCAGTACCGCTTTTTATACCAATCCGTATAGAGAACCGTGATAGAGTTCGTAAGGCAATGTTCTCGAACAATATCTTCCTTCCTGTGCATTGGCCTGTTGAAGCAGAATTTAAAAACAGACTAAAACGAGGATCTGATTTGGCAGAGCACGAGCTATCTATCATTGTAGATCAACGTTATTCGGTTAGTGATATGAAGCGTATCTTGAGTATCATTGAGAACAATATATAAGATGAATATACAGATTGTAGGGCATTGGAATCAATACCTTGATACCTTTCAAGCAGCAGCTACTGACATATATTTCCGAGAGGAATATGTCAGCCTGTATGAAACCGATACTGAAAAGGCTGTTTGCTGTGTAGTGAGCGAAGGGGAGCAGATGATGCTATTCCCTTACTTGTGTCGTACCTTTGAGTTTAAAGGCGTGGAGTATCACGACTTTGAAACTGCATACGGCTATGGTGGGCCAGTTTGGAGCAATGCAGATGAGAATTTCAAGGAGAATGCCTTGAAGTTTATGGTTGAGGAACTTGGCAAGCAGCAGTATATAGCTGGATTTGTGCGTTTCCATCCATTGCTTCAAAATCAGGAGGTCTTTGATACAGTTGGTCGTTTGATTGCTGACAGACATACGGTAGCAATAAATCTTGACCAGACGATGGATGAAGTATGGTCGAATGAGATACATTCAAAAAATCGTAATGTTATCCGAAAGGCGGAAAAGGCAGGATGCACATTCATAGTTGATGACAAATACGAGCATCTGGAAGATTTCATACGTTTGTATGATTCCACGATGGATAAGCTTTCAGCGGATGGCTTCTACTACTTTGATGACGATTACTATAAACATCTAGTTGAAGGTATTCCCAATAGTTTCTTGGGCTGTGTGAAAGATGCAGAGGGTAGCATAATCTCTTCTGCTATCTTTATGTATAGTGGAACATACGGCCATTATCATCTTTCCGGTAGCGATAAGACACAACTCAGTCTTTCTCCCAATAACCTGATGCTTTGGGAGGCCGCAAAGGAGTTACAGAGAAGATGCGTGAAACGCTTCCATCTTGGAGGTGGTACTACAGGCAACGAGGATGATTCTTTATTCTTATTTAAACGCAGATTCTCAAAAGATACTTGCCAGTTCTACATAGGGAAACTGGTATTTAATCAGGACATTTATAATGCTATTTGTTCAGACTGGGAACAGAAAAATTCCGAAAAAGCCGAGTATTACAAACATCATTTGCTGAAATATAAATATTAAGATAATGGGCGTATATATTATTGCAGAAGCAGGTGTAAACCACAACGGCAAACTTGATTTGGCGCTGAAACTTTGTGATGCAGCTAAGGAAGCTGGTGTGGATGCTGTGAAGTTCCAGACATGGAAAACTGAAAACATTGTTACTGCATCAGCACGTCAAGCCGCTTATCAAACAGAGAATACCGGCAAAGAAGAAAGCCAGTATGATATGCTGAAAGGTCTTGAACTGAGTTATGATTACTTCCGCACTATACAAGACTATTGTAAAAAGATAGGGATAGATTTCCTCTCTACCCCTGATGAGGAAGAAAGTTTGGAATTTCTTGTTTCTTTAGGCTTGCCTTTTATCAAGGTAGGTTCTGGTGAGGTGACCAATATTCCCTATCTCCGCAAGATAGGTCGTTGCAAGAAACCTGTGATTCTGAGCACGGGTATGTCGAACATCGCACAAGTGGCATTAGCATACGATACACTCCTGCAAGCAGGGGCTGATGGCGTCTCTTTGTTACACTGTACGACCAACTATCCTTGCCCTTATAACGAGGTGAATCTGAAGGCCATGATAACCCTTCGTGATGCATTCAAGTGTAAAGTTGGTTATAGTGACCATACGATGGGAACTGAAGTTCCAGTAGCTGCGGTTGCAATGGGTGCTATAATCATTGAGAAGCACTTTACGCTTGATAAGAATATGGAAGGCCCTGACCATAAGGCCAGCTTGGAACCTGCAGAATTAAAGATGATGGTACAGCAAATACGCAACATTGAAGTCGCACTTGGTGATGGCATCAAGCGGCCTAACAAGAGTGAGGCTGAGAATGCGAAGGTGGTACAGAAGTCTATCCTTGCTAAGAGACCTATCAAGAAAGGTGAAATTCTGACACAAGATATCCTTACTGTAAAAAGAGCTGGAGAGGGCATTAGTGCTTCGCTTTGGGACTCTGTGATAGGAGCACCTGCTATTAAGGATTTTGAAATCGACGAACCGATTAAATTGTTTTAAAAATGAATATACTTATTACAATCTGCGCCAGAGGTGGCTCAAAGGGTATTCCTGGTAAGAATATTAAAATGATGAACGGTAAACCGCTTATCTGGTACACCATTCAGACTGCTAGAAAGTTCCAGAATACTGTGCCCCATGTTGATATTGTTCTTTCTACCGACTCTGATGAAATACGAAAAGTTGCTAAGGAGTGTGGACTTGATTCTGATTACAAACGTCCAGACTATTTAGCTAATGATACTTGTGGTAAGATGGATGCCATCAAAGATGCTTTGCTGCATTATGAGAATCAGTATGGGAAACGATATGACTATCTTCTGGATATGGATGTAACGTCTCCTTTAAGAACTGTGGATGATTTATTGACCGCCTTTAATAAAATAGAAGAAGAAAAGGGCGCAATCAATCTATACTCTGTTAGTCCAGCTGGTAAGAATCCGTATTTTAATATGGTTGAAAAAAAATCAAATGGCTTCTATAATTTAGTGAAGGATGATGTATTATCATTGTCAAGACAAGCGGCCCCCGTTGTCTATGAGCAAAATGCATCATTCTATTACTATCGTAGAGATTTTTTTGATTTGGGGTATAAGAGTTCCGACACGGACCGCTCAACTATTTACCTAGTACCTCATACCTGTTTTGATCTTGACAATCCTATTGATTTCGAATTCATGTCTTATTTGATGGAAAACAATAAACTGGATTTCGAGTTATGATAATTGTTTTCATTGGTATTGGTTCTATTGCCAAGAAGCACATAAAGGCAATAAGAAAGATAGAACTTAACGCAGAGATTTTTGCACTAAGGTCTTCAAGGGATGTTGCACCATATGAGGATGTGAAAGATTTCTATGAGTATGAAGAGATTGGGAGAATTTCACCAGATTTCATTATCATATCCAATCCAACCTCCAAGCATTTTGAAACCATACAAAAGCTCTTGCCTTACGGGGTTCCTCTCTTTATTGAGAAACCCGTGTTCGCAGAATTGGGGCATGATGATGTTATAAAGGAGATTGAGAGTAAGCGAATCCTCACATATGTGGCATGTGATATGCGTTTTATGGATTGCCTGACTTGGTTGCATCAATATATGGTAGAGCATCGGAATGAAGTTAGAATTAATGAAATAAATGTCTATTGTGGCTCATATTTACCGGAATGGAGACCTGGAACAGACTTCCGTAAATGCTATAGTGCGATTCCTGAATTAGGCGGAGGAGTTCATATAGATCTTATTCACGATGTGGATTATGTCTATTGGATTTTCGGAAAGCCGGAAAAGCATCATGCACTATTCAGAAATGTATCCTCTTTGGGAATCAGGGCATATGATTATGCTAATTTCAACCTTATCTATCCAGATTTTTGTGCAAATGTAGTATTGAACTACTACCGTCGCGATGCCAAGAGATACATGGAGATTCTCTTTGATGATTGTACTTGGACAGTAGATATGATGAAGAATGAGATCTCCAGCAGTACCGGAGAAATCATTTATCGTTCAGAGCAGACAGGTGCAGACGAGTATGAAGCGCAAATGCGTTACTTTATGGGGTTGGTGAAGAATGGGGCAACCACTTCAATGAACTCTGCTGCTGAAGCATACGATGTTTTATGTATTTGTTTAAACAAGTAAAAACGAAGACAATGAAGATAATAGTTATAGGATTAGGCTCCATGGGCAAGCGTAGAATACGTTTGTTGTCCGAGCATAAAGATATGACACTCTTTGGCATAGACAGCAATCAAGAGCGTTGCCAAGAAGTTAAGGAGAAGTTTGGAATAAAGTGCTATAACAGCATCAGTGAAGTTGTGGATTCAGAAAAACCTGAAGCTGCAGTTATAAGCACATCGCCTCTTTTTCATGCTGCCATCATCAAGGAGTGCTTGCAGAACAACCTCCACGTATTTACGGAGATCAATTTGGTGGCAGATGGCTATGCAGAGAATATGGCGTTAGCCAAGGAGAAAGGTAAAGTGCTGTTTCTCTCATCAACATTCTTATACCAAGCAGAGACGCTAAAGATAATTGAGAAAGTCGGGGAGGCAAATGTTGGAAAACTGAACTATATGTATCATGTGGGGCAATATCTCCCTGACTGGCATCCGTGGGAGAGTTATAACAACTATTTCATTGGTAATCCCAGGACTAATGGTTGCCGTGAGATATTGACGATAGATTTACCTTGGATTGTCACAGCTTTTGGAGACATCAAATCAGTACAAGTTTTGAAAAGTAAGAACACTGACCTTCATATTGAATATAATGACAATTATCTCATTATGTTTGAACATGAAACTGGAGCAAAAGGTGTATTCGCGGCCGATGTGGTAGCAAGGAAGGCAGTTCGCCATTTTGAGGTTTATGGTGAGGATTTGCACCTTACTTGGGATGGCACGCCAGAAACTTTACTGGGTTATGACATCCAGAAGAAAGAAGATGTGCAACTATTGGCAGATTTATCCACTGAACACATTGAGGGCTATTCAAATCTTATTGATGAGAATCCCTATCGTGATGAACTAAACGCTTTCCTTTCTGCCATTGAATGTGGAAAGAAACCATTATGGGATTTTGAGAAAGATATGACTTTATTAAAAGTCATTGATGAGATAGAATCATAAAGATGAGTTTTGCACAGCACAGGGAGAGACTCTATTACATGGATTTATATAGAGGTTTTACTATCCTCTGTATCGTTCTTGTACACAGCTTGTCTAGATTCTTGGATCATTCCTTGTCGTGTTATGATTATCTGGCTCAATTATTAGGTGAGAGTACTTGTATTTTCTGTTTAATAAGCGGATTCTTTTATGATTACATAGGTTATGATAACCTGTCCTATTCTCAATTTATAAGAAAAAAAGTACAAAGACTGATAGTGCCCTATTTGTTTTGGTCAATACCTTTCTTGTTATGGGAAAGTGTTTTTAAGTTTGGAACATTTGAACTGAAGTGGATTGTATGGGCGATGGTAAGTGGCTTAAAGGGATTTAACCCTGCCCATTGGTATATTCAATTGATATTTGTCCTATTTTGTATAGCGCCCCTGCTAAAGAGAATATTTAGGGTATCGTTTTTAGGAGAAATAATAACTGCTATAGCCTTGCTCCTGTCTTTGATAACAGGAAGGGATGAACCAGTTAAATTCTATTATGGAATTGCCACCATACCCCATATGATAGGGTTCTTTCTCTTGGGAATGCTTATTTCTAAACATAAGGATTTACTAAGATGGAAAGGTATTTGGGTGTTAGTAGTGGTGGGTTTAGTGTTATGTGGTGTACAAGGTTACTTTAAGTTTCCAGAACCAAAAACGACTCAAATTGCTATTGCAAGCATTCCTAAAGTAATTACATTAAACTGGTTGACTCTAAATAAACTATTCTTATCAATAGGCCTGATGGCTATCTTTTATAGGATAAGCCAGACAAGACCTCATATAAATGTGCTAAATCTATTGGCGAAGTACAGTTTCCCAATATACTTTTGTCATCTTTACTTTTATTTACCTTGGTTATTAACGGGAAAGGAATCTCATGGCAACTTTATTCATTTTGTTGTATATAGCTGTTATATGCTAGTAGGTTCTTTTTTACTGTGTCATTTGTTGTCAAAAATAAAGTTTGTAAACAAGATGATAGGTATTTAACCATACCATAATAGAAACAAAACATCATTTGATATGATTACAACAAAGAATTTAATTAACAAAGACAAAACACTCCTTGATGCATTGTGTCAAATAAACACCCTGTATCCAGACCCGCTGGTTCTGTTCGTAATAGATGATGAAAACAGGATGGTTGGCACCTTGACCGATGGGGATTCAAGAAGGGCGTTAATTGCTGGTGCATCAGTGAATGATACAGCAGAGAAAGTGATGCACACAAACTTCAACTTTATGAAGGTAGAGGATATTACTAATGTGCAGGAAATCCGCAGACAGAAAGAGATGAACATGAAGTTAGTCCCTATCCTGGATACTGAACATCATATTATTGACATCATTAATTTGGAAAAATTCAAAACCCGCCTGCCTGTTGATGCGGTAATGATGGCTGGTGGAAAAGGTGAACGACTTCGTCCTCTGACAGAAAAAACCCCAAAACCTCTTCTAAAAGTAGGTGACAAAGCGATTATTGACCATAACGTAGATAGGCTGATTGGTTTTGGCGTAGTGCATATTTCAGTTACAGTTAATTACCTAAAGGAACAGATAGAAGAACATTATAAAGAGCCCCATAACGGTGTTCTTGTGCGAACCGTAAGGGAACCTCAATACCTGGGAACTATCGGAAGTATTAAATTCGTGCCAAATTTCTATAATGACACGGTACTGCTGATGAACAGTGATGTGTTTACCAATATTGACTATGAGGATTTTTATCTTCATTTCCAGCACCATGATGCAGAAATGTCGGTAGCAGCCATACCATATAACGTGAGTATACCTTATGGAATTCTTGATCTTGAAGGAAGGAATATTCACGGTCTTATTGAGAAACCCAAATACACATATTATGCTAATGCTGGCATCTACTTGATTAAACGTCGTGCATTGGATGAAATTCCTAATAACACCTTTTTCAATGCAACTGATCTTGTTGAAAAACTTATAGCAGAAGGGAAGAAGGTAATACGTTATCCACTTAACGGAACATGGATAGATATAGGTAATCCTCAGGAATACCAAAAGGCAAATGATTTAGTAAAACATTTATAATAAAAAACGATATGTTTAGAGTGGCAATAATTGGGGCTGGCCAGTTAGGTAGTCGGCACCTGCAAGGTTTAAAAGGAGCAGCATCTCCTTTGGCTATCTCAGTAATGGATAGCAGTAAAGATTCGTTGCAAATTTCCAAGGAGAGGTGTGAGGCCATACCTGCTGTTGGAGAGAAGTCAATAGAGTATGTAACATCAATTCAAGAGCTACCCAAGGAACTTGATTTAGTCATCATTGCAACGGGCTCTAAACCCAGGGCGGCCATTGTTAAGTCTCTTCTGGATTTTGCTTCTGTAAAGTATCTTGTTTTAGAAAAAGTGCTATTCCCGACTCTTGGAGAGTATAAAGAAATAGAGGCTCTTTTAAAAGAGAAGCAGGTGAGATGCTGGGTGAACTGTCCACGTAGAATGTTTGGCATGTATAAGCAGATAAAGGAAACAATCGATAGGACTAAACCTATATTTATGACGAATGCGGATGAAGATTGGGGTCTTTGCTGCAATGCTATTCACATGATTGATTTATTCATGTATCTTACGGAAGAAACATCTTATTCTGTTGAAACGAAGTTCTTGAACAAGGAAATAGAAGATAGCAAGCGTGGTGGATATATCGAAATGACAGGAACTTTGAAAATACAGACACCTAAAGGTAATGAGCTAACTCTTATTTCAGAGAAGAACTTTACGGGAGAGAAAAACTTCTTAGTAGAGAATGGCGATAATTTGTATGGTATTTCCGAAGGAGAAGGATTTTGTTTGCATAATAAAAAATATGAATATGCTATGCCATACCAGAGTCAGCTTACAGGAGTGTTAGCAGATGAGATTCTTAAAACTGGAGGCTGTTCTCTTACACCGTATCAGACCTCTGTGTTATATCATAAACCTTTTATAGAAGCAATGCTTGAAAGGTATAATGAGATTAAAAGTACTCCAGATAACAAACTTTTACCAATTACATAATATTATGGCAAATATTTGGATCATAGGTGCTGGTGGCATCGCAATAGAATATTCCAAGGTACTCAAAGCCTTGGATAAAGAGTATATTACTATAGGACGTGGTCATGAAAAGGCGCAGGCGTTTTATGAAGCAACTGGCGAAAAGCCTATTGAAGGCGGGCTGGATGCCTACATACAAACTAAACCAGTAATAGCAGAATATGCTATTGTTGCTGTTAATGTAGAATATCTCGCTGCAACAACCATTTCTTTGATGAAATGTGGCGTAAAGAATATCTTCTGTGAGAAACCAGGATTCAATGAACCTTCAGAGTTTAACGAGGTGGTCTCTGTAGCAAAAGAAACAGGTGCGAAGGTATATTACGCATATAACAGACGTTTCTTTGCTTCGGTTCTTAAAGCAGAAGAAATCATCAAAGAAGATGGTGGCCTAACATCCATGAATTTTGAATTTACTGAATGGGGGCATGTTATTGCTAATACCGAGCATCCTGCTGCTGTTAAGAAAAACTGGATGACCGCCAACTCTTCTCATGTAATTGACCTTGCCTTCTTTGAAGGAGGTGCCCCTAGGCAGATGACCTCTTTTTGCTCAGGCGAATTATCATGGCACAAACCTTCTAATTTCTCTGGTGCAGGTATAACAGAAAAAGGTGTCCTGTTTAATTATCAGGCAAATTGGGATGCACCTGGACGTTGGGCTGTGGAATTGTTGACATCAAAACATCGAATCTATCTGAAACCTATGGAACAATTGCAGCTTCAGGATAAAGGTAGCGTTAAGGTTTATCCAGTAGAGATAGATGATCATCTTGACAAAGAGTTCAAACCCGGCTTCTATTTGGAAACGAAGGCTTTCATAGAAGGTGATACGGCAAGACTCTGCTCTTTAGATCAGCAACAACAGCATGTAATTAATATCTATAATAAAGTTTTAGTGAAATGAGAATTCTTTGTTTTGGGGATTCTTTGGCGCTACCAAGAGAAGGATGTCTTTATCAAGAGACTTGGGTAGCAAGATTGAAATCATATTTTACTGATGTGGACTTCATTTGCGACTTTAAAGGGGGCATGCTGGTTAAAGATCTATGCCATTCTTGGAGTAAATATTATCAGTATTCAGAAGCAGCTGTTGTAATAGTTCAGGAGGGGATTTGTGATAGTGCACCGAGGTATTTAAATGACAACAATGCATTTTGGAAAGTTATAATTAAACTGTTTGATAAAATTAAGCTCTCATATATTTTTTGGAGAATTGTGAAGATTGGCACCAGAAAGCCTTCATGCACTTATACCTCCAAAGAGGAGTTCGAAAACCGATATGATAATTTGTTGAAAAACATGTATGACGGGGGGGTGGAATGTGTTGTTATTATTAAGATTGGACATGGTGCACCTTCTGTGACCAGGAAGAGTGTATACTATAATTCAAATGTAGACAAATACAATAATATATTTGAACATCTTAAGAAAAAATATAAAGAAAAGTTGTTATTAGTTGATCCGTTAAATCAAGTTGACGAAGACATGTTTGTTGACGGTTATCACTGTAATGGGCGAGGTATGAGTGTCGTTTATAAAGAATTAAGCAAAGTTCTAAAAACGATAATGACCGAAACTAGTGATAAATGTTATTGAGTGTTTTTGGATTTTGTACCAAGCTGAGGGTCTTCCGAACGGTATTAAAATAAATAAATTTTGTTAAACACTGACGAGGTCGGATTGAAAAACTGCCCTAAAAAGGGCGGTTCCCAAAAGGAAACGTTAAAGTTGGCAATTTACAAAAATCTTGATGCTATATAAATATTGAGTAACAAAATGCCATTTTTCAATATGAAGTTTAAGAAAGATTACTTTAGGTATTATATTTATGGCTATTTGAATGTGTATTACACAGATTTAGGGCTACATAACAATGATAAACTCTTTTTCAAGGAAAAAAGAAAAGAAGACGTGGCACACTATTTGAGGCTAAAGGGAATAATAAGAAAAATATTTCTTTTGTTAAGTCCAATCTTCTCACATATAGAGACAATAAGCTCGTTATTCATCCTATTATATCAGTTATTATATGTTATCATAAGGTATCCTCTCTCTCAAAAAAAGAATAGAGATATGGGCTCATTGCTCATATGGGGAGCGAAGAATAATATAGATAAATTTCATAACTTGATTAATAATGCTAAAATAGAGAAAAATAAGCTTATAGTTGTGTTATCGCCATTTTCGAACAAAAAGTTTAAAGGCGAATATAGGACAGACAGTCTGTTATCTGGTGTATCAATGTCAGAGGTGTTTATATCTTTCAGGATGGCTGTTATAATGTCGTTTTTTATGTCGAAAAGATATTCCAAATATGATAGTTTTTTTAGAGCTTATTCTTCTTTTGAATTCTTTATGATGTGCTTTTTCTTTGAAAAAATAGAAAATGATGTATATTATACGGCATTAATAGATAGAAAAGCTTTTCTTTTTGGGAATCTGAAGTGTAAAGTGATATTTTTGCAACATGGGAAAGTAAACGAGTTAGAAGACACGCGATTTATAATTAAAGTTGGTACAGTTGATGTAGGTTATTTTATTGACGAGCATCAAAAAGACCTCTGTTATGGGCAACTCTTTTATAATAGGCCTGTCGCTTATTATCTACCGTCTTTTGAGTTTACGTCAAATGATTTATTAAAAAAAAATGGGAAGAATAATGTTCTACTCGTGTGCAACCATCTATTTCTAGAAGTGGAGAAAGAAATTATCGCAAAGATGCACAAGAGAAAAGATGTAAATCTTTATGTAAAGCCACATCCTGGAGATGAGCCATCAACATACAAAAATATAACTGAAGGTGATGACATTATATTAGGAAAAAAAGATTTTCCACATGTAGATTTGGTTATATCATACGATTCTACATTGGCGATAGAGTATCAGAGTGCAGGGGTTGCCGTTGTGTTGCACACAAAAGAAAATTATATCAAACAAATAAATGATTATCTTTCATAAAATATGGCTGACGCAATTCGATCAACAGTGTGGAGTATGTTCCAGCGGTATGTACCTAGTTTGATACACATAGTATCTACATTGGTTATTACCAGAATGATACTGCCCTCGGATTATGGAGAAGTGGCACTTGTGCTGACATTTAACCAAATAGCAAACCTGTTTGTACAATCAGGTTTAGGTGATGGCTTGATATATAATGCAAAAAATTCAAGAAAAATGTATTCAACAGTATTTTTTCTAAATATTTCAATTGCTCTCATCCTATATTTATTGATTGTAGCTTTTTCTGGTGCTGTATCGAACTTTTATGAGATACCCAGACTTGCCGTTCTTATGAAAGTGGTATGTCTGAATATTGTAATATTCTCATTATCATACGTACAACGTTGTATTCTTATTATTGATTTGGAGTTTAAAAAATATGCGACAATATCTTTAATATCTTCAATAATTGGTAGTACAATTGGTATTGTGCTTGCTTTTAGGGGCTTTGGTATTTGGGCTTTGGTATTAATGACACTAAGCATTAATACTATTGACCTGTTACAATTATGGATAAGATCAAAATGGAAACCTTCGTTTGCGTTTTCTATTAAGGAGATAAGTCATATTTTGCCATACTCAATAAGGATTATGCTTAATAATCTTTTACAGACAATATATGATAACATCTATTCATTAGTTATAGGAAAAGTATATAATACGAAGTCTTTGGGTTATTACAACCGAATGCAGACTGTAACTTATTTTACTACGACAAATCTGTTATATTCAATTGAAAGTGTCTTTTTTCCGGTGTTGTCAAAGAGAAAAGATGAAGTTGATCTTTCTGTATCATATGAGAAACTGTTTCGCTTTTCTTTGTTTTTGTCGCTTCCAATCTTAGTTATACTTATTGCCTTGGCAAAGCCTATAATAGTATTGATTCTCACCTCTAATTGGATAGGAGGAGTACCATATCTTCAACTTACTGCAATAGCTTTCCTCTTTGTTCCAATATTGTATGTTAATAATCTGTTTCTAAAAATAGCCAATCATACAAAAGCTCTATTTTACAGTAACTTAATAAAAAAGATAATAGGTATTACGATACTAATAGCATTGATTCGTTATGATATTCTCGTGTTATGTGCTGGTATCGTTGGCTATTATTGTTTAGATTCTCTTATCTCAATGATTTGTGTAGCGAAATATGTAAAAATTCCTTTTCTAAAGCAGTTTTCTTTCATGCGCAATAATATATTAATGAATGGTGTGTGCTTTGTATTAGTATGGTATATAGAAAAGACAATTAATAACATTTTGATGTCTGCATTTTGGGGAGTCGCATCATATTTCCTAGTATATTTTCTTATGGCTTTTATCTTCAAGACAGAGGAATGGAGTCTCCTAAGAATAGTGATAAGTAGACTCTTTCCTTCAAAAAACAAATAAGAGGAACGTTCATTATAGTCTATTATGTATATATTTATAAGTCTGTTTGCTTGTTTCTTTTTACTGCTAACAATGAGGCGCTCCAATGCGCTTTATGTGGTCTTAGTACTGATGCATGTGTTGTCTTTCCTAATGCAGTTTTTAGTCGGGCGCGATTGTCCATATGATACGCTGAAGACATTTTTTAATATACTTTTTGTCTGGTTCAACATATTTTTAATACTTTACCCATGGAGAACTTTTTCTTTTAGTAGAGTCAAAGAGAGTATAGTTTTCGTAAGAACCATGAAAAAGTGCTTATATCCAGTTTTATATATAAACTGGTTTATAGCTATTATTGTCGGACTGGTTATCTATATATTGATGCCTGATGTGTCTGAATTTAAGGCAAATGATGGCTATTTGGATTTGTATGAACAGGTACCAGGTTTTGCATTATTGCTTCGCACGGGATTTATTATACAAAACATGGGACTTTTAGGCATTCCAATAGTTTTTTATTATGCAAGTAGAGGTCGTAATAAAGATGCTGTAAAAGCAGGAATATTGTCGGCATCCACATTGTTTTATTCTTTTGCCACATATTCAAGAGCTGGTATTGTATCATTTGCTATAACATTTCTTGCCTACTATTTCTTAATAAAGAAAACACTTCCTAGTAATTTTAATCGTAAATTTGAGAAGTTTGTTAAAAAAACGGGTTTAGTATTGATTGTCGGTTTCTCTGTAATGACATTTGTAAGGTTTTCTGCAATGACTTATTATGGTGACCGTATACCTAAAAACTCAATTATTAAAGACCCTATAGTGTTTTCTATTGTAGACTACGTCTCACAAAGTAATAATAATGGTTTAATATGCTTAGAGAATTATACTTCAGAAAAGTGTCTGTACGGTGAGAGTTTCTTTATGAATGAACTCTTAGTACTTAACTCTTTTGGCATCATTCATTGGGATAAAGAGGCATTTAGAGAGCGGGCCGAAAAAGCCTATTCTGGTTTGTTTATTATGTTTAATGGCTATGTAGCGTCATCTGTAATAGAGTTTGGATATGTTTTTACACTTCTATTTGATTTCTTCTTGTGTGTTTATATTTGTAGGGCGTTGCGAAAGAAGGGATTGTCAGTAAAAACGAGCTACTATCTTGTTATGTTGCTACAAATACCATTGAACTCTATTTATTATAATTCACTCTCTAGTATGATATTTCCATTTATACTAGTATTCTTTGCATCTAAACTGTCATCGATAAGAGCTTTAAAATAAAAAAATGAGGATATTATTAGTAACACAATATTTTTATCCAGAGGTGTTCAAGAGCAATGACCTTGCATTTGAACTGGTGAAACGTGGACATCAGGTAGATGCGCTAGTTGGCATTCCAAACTACCCTGAAGGAAAATACTTCAATGGATATGGAATATTCAAGAAGAGGCATGAAGTGGTAAATGGAGTAAATGTTTATCGTGTCTTTCAGACGCCCCGAGGAAGGGGGGGCTGGCGTTTACCTGTCAACTATTTCAGTTTTGTGATTTCTGGATGTTTGAGAGTGCTATTCCAATTTGCATGGAAGAAGAAATATGATTGTATCATAGGTCATGAGCCATCACCTATATTCCAGGCATATCCGGCATTGTTACTGAGGAAACTTCGTAAAACGCCTTTCTATTATTGGATTATGGATTTGTGGCCTGATGCCATGAAATCAGGTGGTGGCGTTAAGAATGAGAAGGTTTTGAATACTGTTGATAAGATGGTAAAGAACATCTATAAACAGACAGACAAGATTCTAATAACCAGTAAGAAATTCCGTGAACCAATAGCAGCCAAAGGAGAATTTGCAGATAAGATAATTTATTTCCCTAACTGGAGTGATGATATCCTGCTAATGGATGATTCATACGAGATACCTCAATTGCCAGAAGGATTCAAAATAATGATAGCAGGCAATATGGGGAAAGCCCAAGATTTAGATTCTGTATCAAGGGTAATGTTAGGATTAAAAGACGTTCCTGAAGTAAAATGGGTTTTCGTTGGTGGTGGTTCTCGTAAAGAATGGATGGAACAATTTATTAAAGAGAATGGATTGGAGAATCAAGCTTTCTGCTTGGGACAATATCCGTTTAAAGCAATGCCCTCTTTTTATAAACAGGCAGATGCTATGATGGTAACACTAAGGGGAGGATTCCCGCACCTTGAAGCAGTCGTTCCTGCCAGATTGCAGTCATACATGTCAGCAGGAAGGCCTGTGTTGGCTATGATTGGATGCGGAGGTGCAGACATTATCAATGAGAGTAAATGCGGATATTCTGTGGCTCCGGGGGATGCTGATTCGATGATAAAACTCATCAAAGAGCAGGTGCTGGTTAATAAAGCATCTTTTGAAAGTTTTGGAAAGAATGGCCGTGAATATTATGAAAAGAATTACAGACTACCAGATTGCATCGATAATCTGGAAAGAATTATAAGTGAGAATAAATAATGGAAAAAAAGAAACTTAGTACAACTTATAAATTGTTGCGAGCATTAGGCTTTAATTACTCTGAGGAGGAATATGGAGATGTGAGTTTATGGCGTGTGATCAAGCAATTCATTGGTAATATTTATCGTAAGCGTTTGGAGAAGATGATGGACTGGCCTATATTGGCTCCATTCTGCCCTCGTAAATTAAGGCCTTGGTTGTTAAGAAGGATTGGCTGTCATGTTGGCAAGAATGTTTTTATTGGTGACTATGTGCGAGTGGATTTGAATCATGCAGATTTAATTTATATTGATGACTATGCTCATGTTACTGCTGGTTGTCGCTTGCTTTGTCATCAACGTAATCTGAAAGATTATCATATTGGTGATAATGCTGCTAAATGTGGTTATCGTTTAGGGGAAATCCATATTGGCAAGGGTGTAATGGTTGGAATGGAAACGATGATTATGCCAGGAGTTACTATAGGTGATGGGGCTGTCATTGGTGCATGTTCAACTGTTCTTAAAGATATTCCACCTTATACTGTGGCTATGGGTTCTCCTGCAAAAGTTGTGAAAGAATTTACAAAACGAGAAGGTTCAAAAATAACTGAATTTCAAGAGTAATGAAACATGTTCTTATTACGGGTGCAGGAAGTTATATAGGCACCAAGGTAGAGGAGTGGCTTAAGCGTTCACCTGAACTGTTTGAGGTAGATGCAGTAGATACTCTGAATGATAACTGGAAGAAAGCTGACTTTTCGAAATATGATGTGGTCTATAATGTGGCGGGAATAGCTCATGTAAAAGCCAAGAAGGGTGAAGGGTCGCTATATTATGCTGTGAACCGTGATATGGTGATTGAAATCGCAAAGGCGGCAAAGACGGCAGGGGTGAAACAATTCATCCACATGAGCAGTATGATTGTGTATAAGGAGGTGAAAACTCTGGAGGGAAAGAGAATCCATAAAAACACAAAACCTGCCCCCAATGGATTTTACGGAGATAGTAAGCTGCAAGGTGAACTTGGCATTAAACAATTGGAGAGCCCATTCTTTCACGTTTGTATATTACGTCCGCCTATGATATATGGCCCTGGATGCAAGGGGAACTTCCCAAAACTCGTTTGGCTTGCTACGAAGACACCTGTGTTCCCAGCATGGCATAATAAGCGGAGTATGCTTTACATCGATAACCTTTGTGAGTTTGTAAAACAAATAATTTTGCATGGTAAAAGAGATATTGTGTATCCTCAAAATGCGGAATATGCTGATACCTGTGAGATTATCAGATTTTATGCCAAGAAGTATAATCATAAGATTTGGATCACGAAGCTCTTTAATCCTTTTATTTTATTGACTGGCTCACTGCTGAGACCAGTTGGGAAAATGTTCTCAGACAGCACATACGATATGGAAATGAGTAAGTATGACTTCGATTATCAGGTAGTCGGGCTAAAGGAGTCATACGAGAAAGTGGAACCAAGGAATAGTATGAGGTAGAGTATAAGAAGTAAGAGGGACGAATTATGTACCAAATAGTAAAGAGAGCTTTTGATTTTACGGGGGCGCTATTGTCATTGATAGTATTATCGCCGATATTTATGATAACAGCAGTAGGAATTCTGATTAGTGACTGGGGGCCCATATTCTATAAGGCGAATCGTATCGGTAAGGGGAATAAGCCTTTTAAGATGTATAAGTTCAGGTCGATGAGAGTGCTGAAAGCGCCGAAGAAAGGGGCAGAGGCCAGTCTGAGGCCTGACGAAGACCGTATATTCCCGTTTGGCCATTTCATTCGCAAGGCAAAGATTGACGAGTTGCCGCAGTTGATTAATATATTGAACGGGACGATGTCAGTCATTGGCCCACGACCTGTGGCTGAGGATCAGTTTGAGTTGTTTCGTTATGGGAAGTGGAACGAGGCGGCTAAGGTTCCTGTAGGACTGAGTGGCCCTGCTGCGCTATATGACTATATCTATGGCGACCAGTTCACGGATGAAGCGGAATATATGGAGAAGGTGTACCCTACACGCCGGGAACTGGAATATACATACGTGCAGAAGGCTGGCGTCTTCTATGACTTGAAGATGATTGTCTATACGGTCATTTGTATCGTGTATTCACTGCGTGGGAAAGAATGTATGTGGATCTTGAATGAATTGAAGGCGGACGCAGAGAAGAGCAAAAACATCTAAAAACACTCAATAAACTTAAGACATGAAATATTTGATAGTTGTGGCGCATCCGGATGATGAGGCTCTGGGTGCAGGTGCGTCTATTTACAAGTGGACGCGACAGGGCGACAAGGTGGATGTGTGTATCATGAGCACTGAGGCGAAAGCCAGGGCATTCCGGCCAGAGGACAAGGATTTGTATGATGACCTGAATGCAGCATCGGAATACCTTGGGATAGGGGAGAAGTTTGAGGGCACATTCCCGAACATCGAGATGAACACGGTGTCGCACTTGAAGCTGGTGCAGCACATCGAGGCGGCCATCAGGGAGAGTGAGCCGGACATTGTCATCACGCATCACGCTGCTGACACGAATAATGATCACTTGCAGACTTCGATGGCTTGTCAGGAGGCGATACGTCTGTTCCAGCGGAGGCCGGAGGTGAAGCCAATCAGGGAGTTGTGGTATATGGAGGTGCCTTCGTGTACGGAATGGGCGCTGAACTCGGCGATGAATCGCTTCCAGCCGAATACTTGGGTGGAGGTAGGTAAGGAGGGCGTGGAGGCCAAGATAAAGGCGCTGGGCATGTATCGTGGGGTGATGCGGCCTTATCCGCATCCTAGATCGGCTGAGGCTATCGAGGGCTTTGCGGCGTATCGCGGATGTCAGGCAGGATGTAATTATGCCGAGGCATTTGAAGTCGTTTTACGTAGGCTATGATAAAAGAGATATTGAAAGGGATATGGGCGTTCTGTTCATATCTCTTTGTACCACAAAAAAGAAATCATGAAGATTACTCAAGTGATGTTAAATAGCCTGACAGAACAGGCAAAGGCTTCGGAGAGACTGAGGATGAATCTTGACCTGAG
>JAEEGL012269440.1_pt1 | contig 24451 bp, 25 predicted proteins | sample 9134231 | NCBI WGS metagenome assembly JAEEGL01 (sample SAMN16246548, study PRJNA631951) | gut metagenome | biome: gut microbiome; feature: rumen; material: fiber-attached | host: Bos | place: Iran: Karaj | collected 2018-10
CACAATCGAAAAACAGGCATTGTCAAAGGAAGAAGACGAAGCTTCAAAAGAACGGCTTGCTAAGATTACGTCTGAACTGGAAGAACTGTCTTCAAAGCGGGATGCGATGAAACTCCAGTGGCAGACTGAAAAACAGCGTATCGATGAGAACCGCAAGTTAAAGGAAGAACTTGAACAGCTCAAAATTGAAGAAACAAAGTACACTCGTGAAGGAGACTTGAACAAAGCAGCCGAAATCAAATACGGCAAGATTCCTGAAGCGGAACGTAAACTTGCGCAAATTGCTTCTGAAATTGAAAAAGCCGGAAAAGACAGCGAAAAACGTCAGCTGTTGCGAGAGGAAGTTTGCGAAGAAGATATTGCTTCTGTTATATCAACCTGGACAGGCATTCCTGTAAGCAAGATGCTTTCCAGTGAATCACAGAAATACATTGAACTTGAAGATGTTCTGCACAAACGTGTTATCGGACAGGACAAAGCCGTTAGCGCCGTTGCTGACGCAATAAGACGCAACCGAGCGGGCTTAAGCGACGAAAACAGACCATTGGGCAGCTTCCTCTTTATAGGTCCCACAGGCGTTGGTAAAACAGAACTTGCCAAAACTCTGGCGGATTTTCTCTTTAACGATGAAAAAGCCCTTACGCGTATTGATATGAGTGAGTACATGGAAAAGTTCTCAGTCAGCAGGCTTATCGGCGCACCTCCGGGATATGTTGGCTATGACGAAGGCGGACAGCTTACCGAAGCAGTCAGAAGACGGCCTTACAGTGTTGTTCTTTTTGATGAGATTGAAAAAGCACACAGCGATGTATTCAATATTCTGCTGCAGGTTCTTGATGACGGCAGGCTTACGGACAGTCAGGGACGTGTTGTTGACTTTAAGAACACCATCATAATCATGACGAGTAACCTTGGTTCTGATTTGATTCTTGGAACGGAAGATATGAATTCCATAAAAGACGAGATTGACAAACTCTTAAAAGCCACTTTCCGTCCGGAATTTTTGAACAGGATTGACGAAACAATTATGTTCAGCCGTCTTGACCGCTCATTTATCAACAAAATCGTTCAAAAGCAGCTGGATTTACTTGCTTCACGCCTTGAAAGCAGACACATCAAACTGTCTGTATCACATGAAGCAGTCGACTACATTTCAGAAGTCGGCTATGACCCGATGTTCGGGGCACGTCCGCTCAAGCGCGCAATACAGAATCTCGTGGAAAATCCGCTTGCCAAGGAGATTCTTCAGGGCAAGTATCCTGAAGGCTCTACAATAAGCGTTGATTTGGATTTACAGACAAAATCAATAGTCTTCAAATAATTCATAAAGGCTGTCTTTTGTAAAACAAAGGACAGCCTTTTTTTCCTTTCAAGCAAATATATAAATTTGTAACTTTTTACCATCGACTTTTCTTTATTTGTATAGTATAATTAAACGTAAGACTGTTCTTCTAACCGTCTTTTTTAACTATGAAGCATATAAAAAAAATTGTTTTTTTAATAATATTCACATTCTGTACTCTTTTTGCACTTTCTGCACAGGTATCGGTAATGCCGAACGATCCTGTGTATACGGATATAATAAACTGGGAAAACCTTGGAATCATCCGCAATGTTCCTCCCCTCCGTCCTTATCCGCTTGCTCTTATAACATCATTTCTTGAAGAAGTCATGGAATGCGAATATACAGATCAGGCGGCAAAAGCATATGCTCACTATGAGCGTATATTCGGCAAATCTGTTGATGTCGGTTTTGAAGTTTCGGACAATTTTAAAAAACCAAAAGATAATACAGATAATCCCGGCAGTGACAAAGCTTTTACGAATGAACTCGACATTTACCTTAAAGCGGCCGGTGACATAAAAGCCACTGATTATTTGAGCGTCGGTATAAACACTAATATTCTTGTTACAACGGAACTTGAAAAAGACGCACGCCCTGCATTCGATCATAAACCCTATGATGCCGTAAACGATACGACTGACCTGAAATTTGCCCAAGCATTCCTGGATATGAATGCAACAGCCGCTATCGGTAATGACAAGATATATTTTCAAGGTGGAATAAGTCGCAATACATTCGGCCCTTTTAATGACACCAGTTTATCGCTTGGTCCGGGAGCATTCCATTCCGGAAATGCTTCGATTGTATTCCGCGAGAACAAGTGGTCATACACACAGGCAATGTTTATTCTTGGTGCAACTAACGACCTGGGCCTTAGAAGTTCCGTTAAGCCGAACAAGTTCCTTATGCTGCACTCTATCGACTTTACGCCGAACAAATGGCTTACAATGTCATACTACGAAAACGTAGTTTACGGTAACAGATTCGATCCAATTTATATGCTTCCTTTTGTTCCTTACATGGTTGCACAGGGAATCGGTTCTTTCGGTGATAATATCCAGATGGGTGTTACCTTCAAAGTTCGTCCTATAAACGGATTTACATGGCTTACGGATGTCTTTGTAGATGATATGGCTGCGAGTGATCTTGTAAAACTGAAGTTTGATACAAAACTGCGTTTTGCTGCACAAACCGGTTTTCTATATTCACCGGTCGACTCCATATTTGACCAGATTTCTACGGACTACACGTTTGTTTCACCATATATGTATTCTCATGAGGAATTTACTGATGAGACCAAAACAAGAAGTGTTGGCAGTCAGGGTATAAATTACCAGAATTATACAAACAATGGTGTCGGTATGGGTTCAAATCTTCCGCCTAATTCCGACAGATTCGCATTTAAAATAAAGGCAACTCCTATAAAAGACCTTAATATTACTTTCAGTGCAAACATGATCCGTCATGCTAACATAAACGAACTGTTGATAACAAATGCACCGGAGGAAGCTGTAAAATATTTGGGAATGCCGGCAGGATATCTTTTGACGGACGGCAGTGTATTTAACCACCCCTACAGCGACGGAGCATATGATTATGCATGGAATCACTTTATGTTCATGCAGTCACCGACAAAAATGTATGTATGGCAGGCAGGACTTGACGCAGGATATACTATTCCAAAACAAAGCATAGGAAAGTTTACCATTAATATGGGATATACTTTTGAATTTATAAAAAATCACGGTGTTCAAAACAATATTCTTCCTGGCGGTGGTGTTTACTCAGCAGACGCTGCTGGTTTGGCCTCGGCATATGATAATTGGAAGAGCAAACTTCATAACGATGTAAACCACTATTTCAGAGTTTCATTCAAGTATCTTTATGGCCTGTAATAACAAAGAAAACTATCTTTTTTTGTATCTCAACACAGGAAGCGGCCACAGAACACCTGCTGCAATACTTAAAAAAGCTATTGAAGAAACCTACGGTGACACCGTTTATCTTGAAAACGGTTTTTCTCCAAAACAGCATATTGCACACGCTTTTTTTGAAATGGGTTATCATTCATCTTCAGCCACGTTTCCAGCAATTTATTCCTTAACATATGACCTCTCCTCATTGATGCCCGTAATGAAGATTTTAAGCTTTTTCACATCGTTATATACAAAGTATCATATTGCCAATCTTATAAAAAAATATAACATAACAAAAATCTTAAGCTTTCACTTTGCGCTTACACCGTCTGCTGCCGCAGCCATAAAGCTCACAAACAAAAAGATCCCTCTTATCACCGATATAACGGATCCCTATTCGGCGCATCCTTCGTGGTATCTCGAAAAAAGTTCGACCTTTATCGTTCATTCACAGGAATTGGAGAATCATATTCTAAAAAATCATCTGCTTAATCAGAACCAAATAATTCTCAAACCTTTCATATTTGATAAAAAGTTTAATGCAGATTATACGGAATCTGACATTTATGAATTAAAAAACAAACACGGAATTCCAAAGAATGATAAAGTTATTCTTATCGCAGGTGGCGGCGAAGGTCTCCCCGGTGTAATAAATCTTGTAACACAGTTCAGTTTGTCAAAAGACATTACTGAAGCAGTAAGCATTATCGTTGTGTGCGGCCATAATGCAAGTTCAAGAACTATTTTGGAAGGGCTTTCCATTATTAATCCGCGTATAAAGCTCAACATTTTGGGTTATGTAAACTGCATGGACGAGCTTATAAAACTCTCTGACTGCGTTATTACTAAGGCTGGTGCTTCGATGCTGATGCAGGTTATGGCATGCAAAAAACCGGTTATTTTTTCCATGTTTATGCACGGACAGGAACTCGGTAATGTACAGTTTGCCATACGAAACAAAGTTGGATGGCTTTTCAGAAATCCTGCCGACATTTTAAGACAGGCTCTCAGACTATGCTACGATACTGAATATAAAACAACCATAAGACAGAATTTTGATCGTCTCAACATTGTAAGTAATGTTAAGACAACTGCAGATTTTATTCATAACTTTAAAGGTTAGCCCGATGGCAGAAAAATGCTGGGCGTGTTTCAGACCGTTGTCTTCCTGCTATTGCAGATATATTGAAAAGATAGAGACAGAAGTTCATTTTGTATTTTTAATGCATCCCAAGGAAGCTTATCATCAAAAAACCGGCACAGGACGGCTTGCACATCTAACACTGACAAATTCTGAAATCATTATTGGTATTGATTTTACAACTAATGCAAGAATAAAAGAACTCCTTTCTTCACACGATTATTTTCCGTTGTTACTTTATCCCGATAAAAACGCATGGACTGCAAACAGCACCAATGAAGAAAACCTCACACTCAAACAAAAAATTGGCCAAAGAAAACTGCTTGTTTTTGTTGTAGATTCCACATGGTTTTTTGCCAAGAAAATCCTTAGGCTCAGCCCTAACATCTACAATCTTCCCAAAATTTCGTTCGAAGGCAGATATCTTTCACAGTTTGAATTCAAAACCCAACCCGCACCGGAATGTGTTTCGACGATAGAATCGTGCTATTATCTTCTTAATGAGCTTGCAGCGGCAAATGTAATAGAAGCGGTAAACACTGCTCCGTTAATGAATATTTTTAAACGTATGGTCACATTTCAGATTGAAAGCCAAAAACAACGCGAAATAAACGGCGAACTCAACAGATATTCAGAATCGTGCCGACTGCGTACAAAGAAACAGCGACACAATCGTGAATAACTTTACAGCACTATTGCTTTATTGTATAATAAAAGTATGATAAAAAAGAAAATACCGGCTGCACCGTCAATCAGAAGACTCCCGTCTTATCTTCATCTTATACGCCAGGCACAGTCCGATGGTTTTGAGTTTATTTCCGCTACTACTATTGCAAACGAACTTGTACTTGAACCGATTCAAGTACGAAAAGACCTTGCAATGACAGGTATTACCGGAAAACCTAAACGCGGATATTCGGTTATTAAACTCATTACAGCAATAGAGCACTTTTTAGGCTGGGATTCGGTAAAAAATGCCATTTTGATAGGAGCAGGAAATCTCGGAACAGCTCTTACCGGTTATCAGGAATTTGTAAAACATGGATTAGTTTTTGTTGCCGCGTTCGATAATAACGAGGAAAAAATAGGTACAATAATTCATAATGTACCGGTATATTCATTTGACGACCTAAAAACGAAACTTAAACGCCTTAATGTATCAATAGCCGTTCTAACCGTTCCATCTTCACAGGCACAGGCAATAACTGACAAACTTGTTGAAGCTGGTATAAAAGCTATATGGAATTTTACAAACATAAAGCTAAAAGTTCCTGAAAACGTAGTTGTACAGAGAGATGACTTAACATCCGGCTATGCACTGCTTAGCTTTGTTTTGGGAAAAGCAGACTAAAGTGCCGGACATCAATAATACCACTGGTACCGAAAAACAGGCGGAGTTTTTTTTTAACCGACTGCAAAAAAGATACAAACATCTTAATAAATGGGCAAAACGTACTAATACCGGCTGTTTCAGACTCTACGATAAAGATATTCCTGAGATTCCTCTTGCAGTAGACATATATAATTCTGTTGACAATGATGAGCGACATGGATTATATGCGCACATTTTTTTATACGAAAGACCTTATGAAAAAAATCAGGAAGAAGAACAGAACTGGCTTGCAATTATGCAAAATACTGCATCCAAAGCATTAGATATTCCAGAAGAACGCATATTTATAAAAATCAAAAAAAAACAGAAAGGAGAATCCGCCCAATACGAAAAACTTGCAGAAAAACATTTTTGTATTACGGTAAATGAATCAGGCCTTCTATTCAGGATAAATTTATCGGACTACCTTGATACAGGTTTGTTTTTTGATCATAGACAATTACGGAACATTGTAAAAGAAAACTGTAACGGCAAAAAGGTCCTCAATCTGTTCTGTTATACAGGCTCATTTTCATGCTATGCGGCTGCAGGAAAAGCTGAATCCGTTGATTCAGTGGATCTTTCAAAAAATTATCTTCAATGGGCAGAAGATAACTTTAAGCTGAATGGTTTGGAAAATCCCAAATACCGTTTTATCCAAAATGATGCTGTTAGTTTTATAGATACAGCACTAAAATCCAAAACAAAATGGGATATTATCATCCTGGATCCGCCGACTTTTTCCAATTCAAAAAGAATGAGTGATTTTTTTGATATAAACCGATGTTGGAATACACTTGTTAATAACTGCCTCGGTCTGCTTAATCCAGACGGTGTCTTATACTTCTCCACCAATTCCCGGAAACTTAAATTTGATTCAAATCTTATAAATGGAACTGTCAAGGACATTACACCATCAACAATTCCCGAAGACTTCCGCAATATACACATTCACCGTTGTTGGAAAATAACACATTAAATAATACTTTCCGGCAAACTGCGCATATTATTGCAAGTACTTCCATAAAAACATTCAAGTAGATATAATACAAATCATGTTAGACTACAGATTTATTAAAGAAAACCTTGATGCTGTAAAGGCAAACATTGTTGCACGCAATATGAAAGCCGACGCAGATCTTGTTGTTGAATTATTTGACAAACGTACATCGTTGGTTACATCTTTGCAGTCACTGCAGACAAAGCGCAACGAAAACGCCGCCGCAATGAAAGGCAAACTTGATAATGATACACGACAAAAGCTTATTGCAGAAGGAAAATCCATAAAAGAGCAGATTGCAAAAGCTGAAGCGGATTTGGTTGAAGCAGAAAAAGAGCTCGAAACGGCCGCCCGCCAGATTCCTAATATGGCACATCCTGACGCACCTGTTGGTGCTGTTGATACAGAAAACCTCGAAGTAAAAAGAGTCGGCACTCCGCGTAAATTCACATTTGAGCCAAAAGACCATGTTCAGCTTGGACAGGCTCTTGATTTAATAGATTTTGATGCTGCAACAAAAGTTTCCGGTCCAAAGTTCTACTACCTCAAGAACGAGGCTGTTTTTCTTGAACAGGCACTCGTTATGTATGCGCTCAATATACTGCGCAAACATGGTTTTACTCCGTTTATTACTCCTGACGTAGCTCGTGAGGAAATTCTTGCAGGAATCGGCTTTAATCCGCGCGGAAACGAATCAAACGTATACGCACTTGAAGGCGACGGAACCTGCCTTGTTGCAACCGCCGAAATTACACTTGGCGGCTATCACTCAAATGAGATTCTCTCAAAGGACAAGCTCCCGCTCAAATATTGTGGACTTTCACATTGCTTCAGAAAAGAAGCCGGTGCCGCAGGTCAATTCTCTAAGGGATTGTACCGCGTTCACCAGTTTACAAAACTCGAAATGTTTGTCTATTGTCTGCCGGAAGATTCCGACAAGATTCACGAACAGCTCCGTCTTATCGAAGAAGAAATATTCACAGGTCTTGGTCTTCCGTTCCGTGTTGTAGACACTTGTACCGGTGACCTTGGCGCACCAGCCTACCGCAAGTGGGATTTGGAAGCATGGATGCCCGGACGCAACGGCGGTGAATGGGGCGAAGTTACATCAACTTCAAACTGTACTGATTTTCAGGCACGCAGGTTGAACGTTCGCTACAAGGACGACGACGGAAAGAACAAGTATGTGCATATGCTCAACGGAACTGCGGTTGCTGTTTCACGCGCAATGGTTGCCGTAATGGAGAACTATCAGAACGAGGACGGCTCAATTACTGTTCCGCCAGCTCTCGTTCCTTACTGCGGTTTTGACATAATTAAACGCTGATCAATTACTACAGACAAGAGGATTGAATGAAACCACCCAAAAGATTTGCATCTGCAAGTTTTTTTCTTATACTGTTCATTGCAATTATAATTGCACTTGCCGTATTAAAGGTTGCTTCTTCAGTCCTTATCCCTATAGTAGTGGCAGTTTTACTTTCTTTTGTATTTGAACCTATCATTACATATCTTAACGAGAAAATAAAACTGCCTAAAATCCTTTCAATCATACTGGTAATGTTCATACTTATTGCAGTTATATTTTTTGCAGGAACACTGCTGGTTACCAGTATGCGTACAATTCTTTCCCAATACCCCAAGTATGAACAGAGATTCATGGTTATCTACGAATATATAGCGGATTTGTTCAATCTGCCGTTTGACGCCGAAAGAAGCCTGTTCAAGAACCTTTGGGAAACTGCAGGCATCCGCTCATTCGTACAGAATTACGCTTTTTCGTTTTCAAATTCGCTGATTGATTTTCTGAAAGATACAGCAATGGTATTCCTGTTCATATTCTTTTTTCTTTCGGAAATGCGATTTTTCAGAGACAAGGTGGAAATTGCGTTTGCGGATATATTCCCTACCAAAATACGCAAGGTTTTTACGGATATAGTTAATCAGATTACAAGATATATTTCCGTAAAATTCTTTGTTTCACTTCTTACCGGTATTCTTGTATTCGGCGGCACACTGCTTTTCAAGCTGGACTTTCCGATTGTATGGGGATTTTTGGCCTTTATAATGAACTTTATCCCAAACTTTGGTTCCATTATTTCCGCTCTGCTTACATCCATTTTTGCACTTATCCAGTTCTGGCCTAATACAACGCCATTTTTTCTCACGCTCACATTGCTGGTTCTTGTAAATATGGTTCTCGGAACCTTTGTGGAACCCAAGATTCAGGGACGCAATCTGGGGCTTTCGCCTTTTGTGATTATTACTTCACTCTCAATATGGGGCTGGATATGGGGATTTGCCGGTCTTGTTCTCGGTGTTCCCCTCATGGTGGTTCTTAAAATTATCTGTGAGAACGTTGAGATTCTTTATCCGGTTTCTGTAATGCTGGGTTCAAAACCCAAAGAAAAACCCGTTGAAAAACAGGATAACACTCCAGAACAAACACAGGATCAATCACCCGTCATTTCATAGAAATAAAGGCGGATTTCCGCTTTTTATTTTGTAATCAATTTCTTTTCAAGAAGTTTATCAACAATAAGCTCAACAATCTGCTCCGGATTGTATTTATCTGTGTCTATAATTAAATTGCAGAACTGATAATCATTGTTGTCTATTGAATAAAGTTTATCGTATCTTGCAGTGTCCTGACTGTCACGCATTTTTGTAAAATCAATTATTTCCTGGAGATCGCCGCCTTCCCTGTTCAAAATCCGTTTAGCACGTACTGTTTCGTCCGCGAAAAGATAAACTCGGAAATCTGCCTTTTTTAGCATCCATATTGCAAGTCGTGAACCGAGTACACAGGAATCTTCCATAGCGAGTTCAACCTGACGTGTATCCACACACTTATCATAAGAATCATCAGTCTTTGCCTTTTCAAGAATTTGTGCAAGAGTAAGTCCCTTTTCTTGAGCAAGCTGTCGGAAAGTATAGTTTATCAACCGAACACCTAATGTTTCTGCAAGCATTGTACTTACGGTAGTGTTGCCACAACCGCTTTTGCCTGAAATTGCGATTCTAAGCTTTTTTCCGTCCGGTATTTTATATGTACTCATCTTCTTTCTCCTGATTATTCGATATTACGGATTTGTTCACGAATATTTTCCAAAGCATCTTTTGCTTCTATTACAGCCTGTCCTACTTCCACAATCTGGTTTTTGGAGCCTATTGTGTTTATTTCGCGGTTAATTTCCTGACAGATAAAATCTAGTTTTTTGCCTGGAGCCGGATTGCTTTCAATTTCAGCTTTTAAAGCCTTAAGATGGCTGTCGAGCCGGACAATTTCTTCATTGATTGTGTATTTTACGAGCAAAGCGGCAATTTCCTGCATAACGCGCTGTTCATCAACAGCATCACCAAGGATTTCGTTAAAACGCTTCTGAATGTTTTCGCGGAAGATTACTTCCATTTTGTCCTGCCAGTCGGCAAAAACTTTTGCACAGTTTTCAAGCTTTTCAACCTTCTGTTCAATATCCTTTTTGAGGTTTTCGCCTTCACGTTTGCGATCGGAACAGAACTTACCCATTGCAGTGTCAAATATCGGTTCAATCAACTTCCAGTACGAGTCAACGTCAAATTCTTTCTGCGCATTGAGAACACCTTCCTGCGAAACAATCAGGCTTAAAGGTATCTTTTCCGTATATCCCAAAGTCTGTGAAACTTTCTCAATCTCCGCATAATATTCTTTTGCGGCTTCTACATCAGCACTGACGGTTACAGGCATATTCTTTTCGCGCAGTTTTACGGCAACTTCCACCTTACCGCGGCAAATATTTTTTGAAACCTTTTCGCGCAGGGGCATTTCAAGTCTGCTTAAAAAAGACGGAATAATAACAGACAAATCCAGATATTTGGAATTATATGACTTTATCTCCACCGAAAGGTTTAAATCGTCCTTGTTAAGTTCCTCATATGCATAACCAGTCATGCTGTTCATAGTTTTTTTCCTTTTTCAATAAAAGCTTTTCCAAGTTTCCAGTTATCGCCGGCACCCATCGTAATAAAAAGGTCTCCATCTTTTAGAGAACTTCTTACATAATCTTCCGCATCCATTACTTCTTCAAAATAATGCACATTACTGTGATATTCCTTTGTTTTTTCATACAAGGCTCTGCCAGTTACAGTACCGTCGTATTTTTCGCGGGCGGAAGGATAAATCTTATGTAGAATTACTTCATCGGCGGCATCAAATGCATGGGCAAAATCATCAAACAGGGCTGCGGTTCTCGTGTATGTATGCGACATAAAGTCGACAACAAGCCTGCGCGAAGGATAAAACGCCTTTAAGCCCTGTAGAGTAGTTTTTATTGCGGTTGGATGATGAGCGTAATCGTCCATTACAAGAACATCACCTACTTTACCTACAATTTCGCTGCGGCGTTTTGCTCCGCAAAAACTGCTTATTCCCTTGCGTATTTTTTCTATATTGTCTGCGGAAACCGGCAGCTTTTCCTGTTTGAGCAGTTCAACCGCAAGTGCGATTGCCGCTGTACAGTTACGTACAATGTGTTTTCCGGGCATTCGGGTATAAAACTCAACGTCAAAGCCTTTGAGCGTAAAGTATTGTTTTTCGTCCTTAACATTGCCAAAAGTAATCTGAAAATCGCCCTGTGCGGAATCACCGTAAGGAATAATCGTAATATCAGGTCTTTGTTGCTTTATAATACCGACTGTTTCAGCAGCCCCCGAATCATCAGCGCAGTAAATGAGCTTTCCTGTATCTTTTGGAAGCTTTAGCGCATAATCAACAAATGCGTTTTGTATGTCTTTAAAAGTTGGATAATAATCTTCATGGTCACTCTCAACACTTGTAAGGATAATTATCTGCGGACAAAACGCCATAAAATGCCGCTGGTACTCACAGGTTTCGGCGACAAAATACTTGTGACCTCTTGTAATTGTACAAGTATCACCAAAGCTGCCTATTACGCTGCCTGCCAGTGCCTGAAAAGGCAATTCCAGCTCGTTAAGAACGGTACCGCAAATACCTGTTGTAGTTGTTTTGCCATGAACACCGCAGATTCCGCAGCTGAAAGATGTTTCAGAAATTGCACCCAAGGCTTCAGAATAAAGCATAAGCGGTATATGCTTTTTTTCAGCTGCGGCAAGTTCAGGGTTTGTTTCTTTTTTGTACGCCGCCGAATAAATGACAAGTTTTGTATCATCTGTTACATTTTTGGCGTCAAATGTTGTGTACGGTATTATGTGTAATTTAGAAAGGATTTCATCAGTATAAAAATGTTCGGGAACATCGCTGCCTGTTATTACCGCACCGCGGGAATGCACTATTTCCACAAGGGCAGCCATGCCGGTTCCTTTTATTCCCACAAAATGTATATGAAAACCAGTAAGATCTTTTTTTAAAATATTATCCGACATACAATAACCCTAACGACAGAATAAATAATTTTCAATACCGGCTGTCTGACTCCGCCAACTGTTTAACAAGTTGCATCGTTTTTTCCGCAGTTTTTGTCCATGAAAAACGCCGTATTCTTTCAAATCCGCCGTCAATCAGTTTTTTACGCAGGTTTTCGTCCGTGAGAACTTGTTCTATTACAGCTGCCATTTCTTCGGTATTGTTTGCATCAAAAAATACAGCATCATTTCCTGCAATTTCGGGCAGAGCACCGGCTTTTGCACACATGACAGGAACACCGCATGCCATTGCCTCTAAAACAGGGAGTCCGAAACCTTCTACAACAGAGGGCATTATACAAGCATCAGAACAGGCGTATAGTTTTGGCAGATTTTGATGCGGAAAATATCCGGTAAGAATTATGTCTGAACTATACGGAGAATCCAATACAGCTTTCTGAACAATGTCTGCACTGATACTTTCAGCCCCTGCAAGAACAAGCTTGCATGCAAGACCAGTTTTTTGACGGAACAAATTATAGGCTTTGATAAGCTCCACATGCTTTTTTTCAGGATGACGGATACTCGAAGGATAAATAATATAAGGACGTTTTATGGCAAAAGGCTGTATCAGAACGACATCACCGTTATAATTCTGTCTTGGGAAAAAGAGGTTCTGGTCTACCCCGTCATAAATTACTTCTATCTTTGAAGAATCTATTCCAAGAGAGGTTATTTCTTTTTTTATGTACTGACTGGCCGCAATAATTGCCGCAGCTTTTTTCAGACAACGTTTTACAAAGTAGCTTTTGTTTTTCTCTATTACATCATTTACAACAAGAATAGCCGGAACTTTTTTTACAACAGGCAGAAATGTCATTGATGCAGGAAAAAGAACCGCATCGTATTTTCTTCTTTTTATGAATTTTCTAAGTGAAAAAATATGCCATAGCTTTTCAGCAAAAAGACTGTCATAAACAGGAAGCCCCACAAAAGAATCCGTGTTTTTTCCTGAATCGTATAGATACCTGTCTGTTTCAAGACCAAACAGTTCGATTTTGCATTCCTTAACAGGTGAAACATTTTTTAAAAGCGAAACTAAGTATGAACCGGAACCTGATCGCCCATGGTTACAACCAAATGTATCAATACCTATAAGCATATTTTCTATTATAGCACAGAAAAGCCATTTGTGCTATAGTCGGGATATGGACACTTTTGAAGCGTTGCCGGTCTCCGGTATTCTGACCAATACTCTTAAAGAAAAAAACATTACAAAGCCTACTCCTGTTCAGGAAGCTCTCATTCCAGCAATTTATGAAGGCAAAAACATAATTTTTCAGTCCGAGACAGGTACAGGAAAGACTTTCGCATTTCTGCTCCCTTTAATTACAAAAATCATTGAGGAACATGAAACTCTGCTCGCACAAAAAATACAGCCCTCGCCTCAGCCGCGCATTCTGATAATAGCACCTACACACGAACTCTGTTCGCAGATAAAATCACAGGCAGAAATACTTTGCGAGCCTTTAAAAAACACAGAATACAAAATAAAACCGGCACTTTTTATCGGCGGTTCGTCCATAACAAGGCAGATTGAATTATTAAAAACAAAACCGCTTATTCTTATTGGCGGTCCTGCGCGTATTCTAGAGTTGATTCACCTTAAAAAGCTTAAAACCGACAAGCTTACAGCCATTGTTCTTGACGAAGTTGACCGCCTGTTTTCACCTGAACTGCGCGACATAACAACAGAACTGTTGCATTCGGTACCAGAAGATATTCAGGTTGCCGCCTGTTCCGCCACCATAAAAGATACTCACGCCGCCATTCTTGAGAAAGAAACCGGGAAAAAGCTTATAACACAAATAATGCCACCTGAAAACATTCTTGCCGGTAACATAAAACACTGGGTGTTTCATGCTGAAAAACGCGATAAAATTGATTTACTGCGGAGTATCCTTAATGCGGAAAAGCCGGCAAAAGCCATGGTTTTTTCAGCGGAAACAGGGCAGATTGCCAATATTGTTTCAAAGCTTCAGTACAAAAAGATAAACTGTGCCGGTCTGCACGCCAAAACAGACAAGGCTGCAAGAAAAATGGCAATTGATGATTTCCGCTCCGGTAAATGCCCTATCCTTGTAACGAGTGATTTAGCCGCACGCGGTCTGGATATTCAGGGAATTACTCATATCATTCAGATGGATGTGCCTGACAAAGGAAACAAAGATTTTTTTATACACCGTGCCGGACGAACGGCAAGAGCCGGAAATGAAGGTATAAACATAATCATCGGTGACGAATACGAATTACGTGCGCTTTCACGAATGGAAAAAAGGCTCGGAATAACTATTGTTCCCAAGCAGATGTACGGTGGAAAGATAACCGAACCTAAAGTTTTTTAACACATTCAATCAGCTCAAACGGCGTCATGGCGTAATCACATTCAACCTTGCACGAAGCAAGCGCGTGCGCCAGACTAGCAGTCTGAGCCGCTTTCAGCGCATCGTACCCTTGTGCAAGTAAAGCGCCGACAAGCCCTGAGAGAACGTCGCCGGACCCCGCCTTTGCAAGGCAAGGCCTTCCCCACGGATTAAGATACGCAACAGGTTTTCCGTCATTAAACGCCAAAATAACAGGTACAGCACCTTTCAAAATCAAAACAGCATCAGGAAATTTGGTGCAAAACTCTCCGGCTAGTCCGATACGGTTTTGCTGTACCTGTTCCACTGTGTATTTGCCCAAACCGCATATTTCAAGCACATCCGCAAATTCTTTGGGATGCGGAGTTAATACGGTATTTGCAAGATTTTTACGTACAAAAAGCAGCTCTGGCAGTTTTACGCTGTGACACAAATCAGCGTCTATTACACACGGCACTTTAGGATTTGCACACAAATACGACACCGCTGTATCACAAAAAGCACCGAGCCCCATTCCTGCAGCAACCGCGGAAACCTTTGTAGGTACGCTATTTGAACACAAAATGTCTTCTGGATCTGCAAAACCGCCATTGTCTGCGTTATCTACAAGCGTTACAAGTCCTGTACCGAACGCAAAAGCCGCTTTTGAAGCTATAACGGCTGCACCTCGTTTTTCACCGCCCAAAACCGCAAGATGACCGAAAGTTCCCTTATTAACATTATTCTTTTCTCTGTGCGGAAGGCGCAAATCATCTTTTTCCAGCAAATACGCTTCAGGTTGCACTGCAGAATCTGAAAGTTCAAAACAGTCCCGGCTTATACCCAAATCGGCGCATACAATCGTACCCGCAGAATCCTTGCCGTTTTCGCAAAAGAGCTGCATTTTAAGAGCGCCCATTGTAACGGTTTTGTCAGCGACAAAAAAAGTATCACTTTGAGCAGACAAGCCGCTCGGAACATCGCATGCGATTTTAAAAGCTTGTATTTCGTTCAGTCGTTTAACGAGGTTTTCAGCATCCTGTGTCAGCTTTCCTGACAAACCGCTGCCGAGAAAGCAGTCCACCAAAACATCGGGTTTAGCGTTTTCAAGTGTATCTACAAACGTTACACCGGTTTTTACGGCAGTATCTTTTTGAAAAACCGCAATTTCTGTTTTGGGAGGTTTGGGCGCAAAAATGCAAACGTTAATTTTTCTGCCGTCAGAAAGTGTTTTGCCGCAAAGTCTTCGTGCCAGTGCATAACCATCTCCGCCGTTGTTTCCTGTTCCGGCAACGATAAGCACAACAGGCTTTGGAGTGGAACAGCCGGCGAGGAAGTCAAGAACTTCTTTTTCCAATGCGGCAGCGGCGTTTTCCATCATCACATCTTCCGTTATGGAATACTTTTTACGTGCGGCTGCATCCAAAACTCTGATATCGGTAAATACTTTCTGCATAAGGTTTCTTTTTAAAACTGGCAGTAATAAAGCAGACCTGACGGCATTGCATCAAATCTTTCTGCAATAACCGCTTCAACAGGATTTGGAGAAGCTTTGAAAGACATTTCCGCATCCTTTAAAAGATCAAGGAAGGTCTTTTTTCTCTGCTTTTCAATAACATTCACATCTATATCACTACTTTCAATATCAGGAAAACATGTGCTTTTCATAGCATCCAATGCTGAATCATACGAACAGATATCGTCTATCAAATGATTATACAACGCCTGATTTGCGGTATAAACACGACCGTCCGCAATCTGTCTTACCTCATACAATGGGAGTTTTCTGCTGTCTGCAACTATTCCCGTAAACTGGTCATAAGCTTCATCAACAATGGACTGCATGATTGCAGCGTGTTCTTCTGTAACCGGAGAGTTATAATTAAGCATATTTTTGTTTTTTCCGGCTTTAAAAGTCGTCATTTTTATACCGTACTTGTCAAACAGTTCGGTCAAATCAACGGCAGGTCCGTAGAGAACACCAATTGAACCTGTAAGAGTGTTGCGGTTTGCCGATATGTGGTCCGCCGCACAGCCGATGTAGTAACCGCCTGATGCCGCCATAGAACCGAAATAAGCCCAAACCGGACGTTCTGTAGTTTTTTTGTAATCCAACAGTGCAAGATACATTTCATCAGCTTCATAAACTGTTCCGCCGGGAGAATCGATAAAAAGCATCAGGCCCTTGTTCAAATTATCATCCTGCAAATCAGTGATGGATGACAAAAGCCAGTCCTGATCATAGGTCTGATTCATTTTTTCTATTGTACCTTCAATTTTAAGGACGGCTATGTATTCCTTTTTGAATGTACCTATTTCGGAAACGTCTTCTTTTTTGTTGAATATTTTGACGATGTTACGGCTTTCTTTTAATATGTTTCTGTCATAAGATTTTTTTCCGTTTGCCACTGAATAGATTCCACAGGCAAGCGCAATCAACAGAATAACAATAAAAACACAAAGACCGCTGTTCTTTTTAAACCATGAAGTTCCTGCGGATTTTTTTTCTTTGCGTGAAGTTGTAAAATCATCAGTTTTTTCATCTTGTGCTACCGCAATAACTGGCTCCGGTACAGAGAACTCCTCTACAACGGACGCAGGCACATTCTGGGAATCCGTTATCTCATTCTGTTGTACAGGTTTTTCAATATTATCCTGTGTATTTTCAAATTCATCACTCATTTTATATATCTCCCTGTGTCATATGTAGAACTTGTAAAATCTTCCGCATCAAGAGTACCACAAGCAATTGCCTGTGATTTAAGGTAATAATATGCGTTTACCGCTGTCAGCTGTATATAAGGAAGTGTCCAAACAAAAAGAATACCTGCTGTCAGGCAGGATAGAATAAACCAGCCCAAAAAGCTTAAGTACATCATAAAAAGTTCGCTCTTATGTCCCTGAGTCATATAAATACTCATCCGTAATGCTTTACGTACGGAAATATCAGGGTTCTCCGCAAGAATATAGAACATCTGTGAATATGCGATTATTTTTATGAGTCCCGGAATAACAAAACACAATGTCCAAAGAGCTATCCACAATCTTTCCCATAAACAGGCGCAAAGTGCTTTGAACCAGTAATTAAAACCGTCAAAAAAGATCCTTATTCCGGGTTTGTCATCTTCAGGGGCATTTTTAAATGAAACATAATAATATGCAAGTGCAAAACTTATTATTCCTGTAATAATAATACCCAATAATGAAGGAAAAATTGTTCTTTCATCCGGTTTATCTGTAGCACCAACAAAAGAATATAGTATTGCGATAATAACAACTGCGATTATTGTAATTATTGCAGGAACGGTTCTGTTTCCCTTCAGTTGTTTACGTGCATCGGCTTTCATTGCAAGCCTGTCGAACATGGTGATACTCCTTGCGATTAATGATAAATGAAAAACTACTTATAGTAAAGTGAAAAAAGTATCGCAAATATCCGACAGCATAGCGTATTTTTACTTTTTTTCCTCCAAAACGTACAAAAACAACTTTTTAAAACTATATAAATTGTGAGACTTTAATAAGGAGTTCACAATGAAAACAGTAGAAGAACTGACTTTTACCGATGATTTCATGTTCGGGAAGGTAATGAAGGATGAAAAAATCTGCAAAGGCGTGATAGAGCGTCTTTTGCACATCAAAATTGATCATCTTGAACTGATTACCCTGCAAAAAGACATTTCACCGTATTACGAAACACGCGGCGTTCGATACGATGTTTACGTCAAAGATTCTGACAAAGTGTATGAAATTGAGATGCAGAACCAAAGGTATACCGAAATTGAAAAGCGCACACGCTACTATCAGTCGATGCTTGATGTTGATATGCTTGCGAAGGGTGCGAACATTAAAGAGCTTAAAGAAAGCTTTATTATTTTCATTTGCAAGACAGCCCCTTTTAAATTAGGAGAACCTTGTTACGAGACAAAGACTGTTTTTAAAAACCATCCCGAGAAAATATTCGATGACAAAACCAGAAGGATATTTTATAATGCAAGTGCATATAAAAAAGAAACCGACCCGGAATTATATGCATTTCTTCACTTTGTAAGCACATATATTCCGGAAGATGATTTTACCGGTAAAATCTTTTCACTGGTAGAAAAGAACAAACAGGATGAAAAGTTCAGGAGCGAATATATGAGATGTAATCTTCATGACTATGACATTATGGAAGAAGCAAAAACAGAAGCCAAGCTTGAAGCGGCACGGAATATGTTGGCAGATAATATACCTGAATCCACCATTGCAAAATATACTGCCCTTCCGCTGGAAACTATAGAACAGCTCGCCGCAGAACACCAGTCTGTCACAAAATAAATGCAGAAACTTGCGGGAAAAAATGTGGAAGCCCCCTATGGGAAGGCTTCCACATTTTTTCCGTTACTTGTTGTGTTATTTTATTTCATTTGTAAATCCAATATTTACATTACAGCCATAAAAGTTTACAAATATTTCGTTTCCTTCAAATACATATTCTTCGTCAGCTACTATTAAGGCTATTCTATCTTCATAAGGACTTTTAATATAAGCAGTCGGCATTGCATAATCACACATTTTATTCTCAATTTTACTAAGCAATTTGAACTTATTATTTTTTATTGCAATAATGTCATAATCCATGTGTGGTAAACCAAATTCTCCATCATATTCTTTACTATTAGATATTTGAAAATTTATTTTATTTCCATTTTTATCCAATGCAGGTAACCATTCAACCTTTACCGGATTTAAAATGATTTTGTATTCCGTTAATTCATTATTAAACTCATTGGAATTATTTAATATGCATTCTTTAAATGTTTGAGCAAGTTCAGGATTTTCTCCATCGTTATCATCATCATACCATTTGATTTTTTTATAATAAACATTTTCGTCTTCTACCATGTCTTGAATTGTAAAATGAAGATCATGACCACCTCTACCATCAATACTTCTATTTTCAATAAATGCAAGCTTTCCGTCTCTTGACCAGCCTAATACATATATATTGTTATTTTGCTGATAAATATGGGAGTATTCATTATCTTTTATTTCGTCTACAAGAATTGATGTAATTTTTGGATCAAGTTTATATTCTTCAATATTTATTTTTGTTAAATCTTGAGAATATAGATTTACAGACAATAAAACCAATAAAAATATAAGAATTCTTTTTTGCATCTTTTCTCCTTGAAAATTTTCCAATTCATTTCAAATACATTACATAAATCTGGCATGGGTTTTCATCGTCCCAGATTTCGTTGATGACTTCCAGCTCCTTGAACCCACAGGAAAGGTAAAAACGGTTGGTGATATCATAATCCGGGTATACACCCATCTTCACAGTTTTTACTTGCATGAAAGAATAACCAGCGTCACTTGCGATTTTCTTTGCTGCTTCAAAAAGTTGTCTCCCAAGCCCATGGCGATGGAACTCTTTAAAGACTCCCATAACCGCAAGCTCAACAGTATCTTTGCCTGTTTCTTTAAGACATAAAAATCCAGCATATTCATCATTTTCTTTTGCAGCCAGAAAAATCCAGTCTTTGCAGTCTGAAATATATTTTTCCCGGCTTTCATCAACTTCAAACCAGTCGTGTAAAGCTTCGAGAATTTTTCTTGCAATAATTCTTTTAGTTTCCGAGTCTTTTATCTGTTCAATCATAGTTGTTGTTCCTTAATTTTTTGTTGTCTCGTCCGGATAATCCCAGAATTTACCTTTGTGAAAATTTGGATTTCCAAGAGGTTTTGCCGTCAGCTTGAATATTACACAGCCGTCCGGACATACAATCGTTTTTGTGTATTTACTGTCGCCGCCAAGATTTCCCAGATCACCGCCGCTGCGAACTGCCTCCATTAATGGATATAGCATCATCATAGTTTTTGAACATATTCCATATCCGTTTTGATTTACAGGACAGCCGTAGGTACAAGTGTACTTGTCGCCAGGTTCTTCTCCATTACGGCAATAGCGTTCTGTGTGGTCACCGTGAAGGAAACCAGTAACTTCCACGGTAAATTCATATTCTTCGTCGTACCATTTTTTCATTTTTATGTTTCTCCTTTTAAACTAAAATGATAAACCCTGACAGATTTATCCATCTCTTCATAATCAATATTAAAGCCACACTTCTTTGTATAAAAGTTAATGTTTTTTTCTTTGTCAGCAGGGGTTATTAATTCGATTTTTTTCCAGCCTTTGTATTGGTCTTTAATGAACTCAAGCAATTTATGACCGATTCCTTTCCGCTGATATTCGGGGATTACACAAAGACTGCCTATATAATAAATGCCTTCCTGCTTTTGTAAAACAGATATAGCCCCAACCGGATTTGAATCAACATATGCAATATATTTTGGACTCTCATTAATTGATTTTATCATATCGCTGACAGACTTGCCGTAACCGGGACATTCACCATATTTTACATAATCATCATAGAAGGCTTTGTTGTAAATATCAACGAGAATTTTTGCATCTTCGGTTGTGGCAGTTTTGATTTCTATATTCATATAAAAACTCTGTGTTTTTTTATTATAAATCTCCGGACACTTTGATGGCTTTTGTTGCCATTGATGTGTTGATGTAGTTATCGAAAAGCCAGCAGCCTCTATCTTCGTAAAAACCTGCAATAACAAAGCCGGCAGAAATCTGTCCCTGAATCTGTTCCTCTATTGGATGTCCCCAGGAAAAGCCTTCTTCTGCAGAAAGCTCGCGGACTGCCTTGTCATCCTGATGGTCTATATCCGCATACGGAATTGAGTATTTTAATTCAAGCTCGCCTTTTTCAAATTTCTTGAGATCAAAAATATATTCGAGCGGACTCCCAAAACCAGCAAGAAGAGTGCCGCCTTTTTTAAGAACGCGAGAGCATTCCTTCCAGACAATAAGAATATCATCTACATAATTGTTAGACCACGGATGAACAATCAAATCAAATGAAGCGTCGGCAAACATCGACAAATCCTGCATGTTTCCCTGAACTGTATTTATTGTAAGCCCGTCGCGTTTTGCTACGTACAGGTCTTTTTCCAGCTGCCCCTGGCTGTTGTCAAAAACAGTGTCATCCCCATCGATTGCCGCAAGAATAGGTCCCTGCTGACCACCACCACTCGCCAGACACAGCACCTTTAAGCCTTTCATATCGGATGGAAACCAATCGCGTGGAACAGGTTTTTCTGGAGTTAATATGATATGCCAGTCGCCTTTTCGAGCCTTTGCAACCTCTTCAACCGTAACAACTGTAGACCATCTGTCATTATTTTCTGCGCGTTTATCCCAAATTCGTGAGTTTTCTTCTACATATTTCATTTTATTTTCACCAAGAGATTTTTTATAACCTTTGTGATTTTTGATTCGCCGCCTTTGTGATTCCAGCTGAACTGGACATCGCTGCCGGCTGCAGGTGTTTGCGAAAGTTCTTCTGAAAGTCTGCACGGGATTATAAGCTCCCAGTAACGAACATTGTAGATTTCTCCATCCACAGATTCCACAATACCAAGGTGCTGATTAAAAATCTGCATGAAACCTTCCTGAACTTTCACCTTACGGTATGCAGGAAACTCTTTACTGATTTTATCAAGTGCGGCAGGATCTTGTATTTTTTCAAAATCCGGGCTTTCTTCAAAATGGCCTTTATAGGTTGCAAACTCGTCAATCAGCGGATAACACAAATATGCATCGTAGCTGTTGTCCTCTGCATCTGTAATTCCAAAATCCTTCATAAGCTTAAAGCCAAACTTAGGATAATAACCTGGTTCACCGCAAAGAATTATTCCCGCAAGGCCTGTTGCTTTTGCAAGACGTATTGTTTCGCAAATCAGCGCACCGCCAATATTGTTACCTTCCAGAGTCGGTTCAACGGAAAGAGGCCCAAGCATTGCAACTTCATGCCGAATGCCATCCTCACCGACAATCCAGGCTCTTGTGTAAAAAGCTGCACCCACGATTTTTCCGTCCAACTCTGCAACACGACTGATTTGGGGCAGATAATCCTCAGACTCCCTTATAACCCGAAGCATGTTATGTTCAACACAACCCGGAAAATATTTATTCCAGAAACTGCGCATAGTCATGAGTTCAGTGTTTTTATAATCTTCCGCTTTTTCCGGACGAATAATTAAATTGTTCATCTTTTTGCTCCCACATAAATTGCAAATTACAGCTTATACTGCATAAAGTTTCCGTTGAGAACAAAGCCACAGGCGGTGTAGAGCTTTACTCCCATATCAGAGGCTGTAATCTGGACTGCGCCACAACCATAAGCGCGGGCTTCTTCTACAACGCGGTGGAGCAATTCTTTTGCAATTCCTTTTCGGCGATATGCGGGATTTGTGAACATGCTGGAAAGAAGTCCGAGTTTTCCCGACGGGCATCCAAAGTATGGTGGTTTTTCTACAAATGACATTCCACTTGTACCGATTATTTTTTCGCCATCTAGTGCCAGCCAGGAAACAAAAGTTTCGTCGGTAAGGTGGCGGTGATAGTAATCTTTGAGTGCTGGAACAAGGTCAAAATCCTCTGTGGCACCTTCTTCGCGCAGCTGAGTGATGCGCATTTGAATGAAAGTGTCCAGGTCGCGCTCTGTTAGTTTTCGATAATTTATCCCGTTGTTAGTCATTTCCTATTCCTTCATTATAATAAAACCACTTTGTTCTGAATGTCCATGTGGCCGATATAGCCAGGCATCCCACCTGATATTTAATTCATCATAGGAGTACTCTGTAACGACATTAGCCGGATCATTTACGAAAATTGTCCGGGCGTTTTTATCATACCCAACGGCCAGAAGTGCATGAGTATAATTTTGATTTGGGTCTGGTCGTATATTCAAAATAACCGGATTTTGATGTGCCAGATAGTATTGAATAACATCAATATTCATTTTATTGAGGAATTTATATTTTACTGAATACTTTTTGCAGACACGCATTAACCCCTTCATATCATTACCAGATTTTCGAGCTGTTTCAATTTTTGTTCCAGTGAGCTTCCATGTTTCCTCTTCTGATAAAACAATTTTATTATTTGTGGCATATTTTATTGCCATTCTAAGAGACTCTGTTGCACATGTATAATTATTAGTCTGGTATTGTGATTTAATATCCAACATAACCTTATCAGGAATACTATTTAATTCTGCCAATGAAATGGTATTTTTATAATCATTTGAATTGCAACTAATGAACAATATAGCAAGTAGACATGCCAGATAGCATTTTTTCATTTTTCTTTTCCCAAAATCATAAGTGATAATTTAATTATGCGGCTCTAAGTATACAAACTCATATTCCAAAGGATTTACATATGATCCAATATTTTGCACGGTTCATTTTGGAATAGAATTGATTTGATTTATAGCCGGGTGGACCTTCAAGGGCTAGAGCACCGACTTGTACATCGGTTTCGAAAGCCCATTTGGAAAAGGCGGTGAGCATCATTACGTCCTTTATTTGGGCCGGTTGAAGCTTTGTATTTGCGTAGGTCATGCGGTTTCTCCTCTCCTGTGTTCGTGATATCTGCAACGCGTTACAAGATTTATAATATCACAGGGGAAATTAAAACTCCAACAACTGACAAATGCTTTTTTGTGAAGTTGCACAACTTGAAGTTGCAATTTGTTAACAGCCTGAATTATGGTAAAGAAAAAAATAAATTGCAAAATCCGAATACTGTAATATAATTACAGTAATGAAAAAGTTATATCTTTTCAATCGAATCTATAATGAATTAGTTTATGCCGGACTTAGCAAGGAAGATTTTCAGAGAGTAAAGAAACCTATTGCTGAGGAAAATCGAAAGAACCTGATTCTAGTATCATTTTTTTTAGCATTGTGTTGGCTTACAAGCTGGTTTGTTTTTCGTGCACCGGAATATGATGCTGCCCGAAAAGTAATCATCATCTCTGTCGTTTTCTGCTTGATAATATGGA
>JAEEGL012326549.1_pt1 | contig 24450 bp, 20 predicted proteins | sample 9134231 | NCBI WGS metagenome assembly JAEEGL01 (sample SAMN16246548, study PRJNA631951) | gut metagenome | biome: gut microbiome; feature: rumen; material: fiber-attached | host: Bos | place: Iran: Karaj | collected 2018-10
AATTCATAGTTCTACGCAAAACCTCTAAGAAAAGGATACCAGTTACTTATTTCCATATAATCACGAGATTGTTAAGAAACGTGTCCCGAACGGCAGATAATTACTCGGACAAGGAGAGACACAATGATTGTTACAACGATTAGCAAAGACCGGATTAATTCTGTTTCTCTGCCGCAAAAAGCAGCAGGACAGTATTGGCTTTACGACGATTTAACTAAAACGTCTGAGCGTTTGGCCAGCATCGAGGGACTTAATGACGAGTGGATTCTTAAATCAAACAGAAAAGTTAAGCTGCTTGATAGTAAAGGGGCATCAATAAAAAACACTATTATATCTCCGCTCAGTATTTATGTTTTAGCCAAAGCTGACGGCGAAAGGACTTTCGTATTTTCAGAACCTGCAACCGAAGACCGACAGGTTTTTACGAAATATCTTACTACGCACGATATTACCTTATCAATTGGCCGAAGCGAGCAGAACGATATTTGCTTTGATAACAAAGTTGTTTCCAGCAAACATGCAAGTCTATCCCATCGTGGTGGTCGATGGTTTTTACAGGACGAAAAAAGCACAAACGGAACATTTGTTAATCAAAGAAGAATTAATAGCGTAGAGCTTTCATGTGGAGACACAATCTTCATCATGGGCTTAAAAATCATCATTGGAAAAAGCTTTATTGCGATAAACAATCCAGATGGTAAAGTCCGTGTTACAAGCAGCTTAAACCGCTTCATTTCACAGAAAGTTCAGTCTGTTGATGAAGAAGACGAATATGAGCTCTCTGAGCCATCGTATTTCTATCGATCCCCAAGGTTTAAGCGGGATGTTGAAACAGCGACATTTAAGATCGACTCCCCTCCAACAAGCCCAATAGCTGATGAAATGCCGTGGGTATTAGTTATGGGTTCCTCAATGGCTATGGGAATGATGTCTATGGTCACTCTGGTTTCGGCCATTGCATCAAACAACATTACTTCAATGGTTATGGGCGGAAGTATGCTTGTCGGCACTCTTCTCTTACCGACCATCACAAAGAAATATGAGAGGAGCAGAAAAAGGAAGAAAGAGGCTCTTCGTCAAAAGAAATACAGAGAGTATTTAGACAAGATAACCGTACAAATCAATGAAGCTTGTCAGCAACAGGAAGAGATACTAAACGAAAACATCATTCCCATTCAAGAATGTGAGCGACGCATTATGCGTATTGATCGCAACCTTTGGGAACGAACCATGGGACAGAACGATTTCCTGAAAGTCCGTGTAGGTTTGGGCGATGGTTTGCTTGATGCAGAGGTGTCATATCAAGAGCGTAAATTCTCAATTGACGACGACAATCTTCAAGAAGAACTATACTCTCTGTGTGAAAAGGAAAAAACGCTTCACAATATACCCATTTCCTTCTCGTTGTATGACAACCACATTGCTGGCGTGATTGGTGCGAGGAAAAATGTCATTGGTTTTGCAAAGGGGCTGATTATTCAACTTGCAGCGCTATACAGCTATGATGAAGTAAAGTTTGTTTTCCTTTATGATCCAGAAGACAACAACGAATTAGAGTTCGTAAAATGGTTGCCGCATGTGTGGAGCGAAGATAGTAAATTCCGATATATAGCAACAAGCATCAACGAAGTTAAAGAAGTTTCCGCTCAGTTGGAGAACATTGTCGCAGCGCGGCAGGAAATTAGCGAAAACGACATGGTGGATGTTACTCCTTACTATATCGTTTTCTCGTTTAGCAGAACTCTGGCATCCCGCGCTGAAATGATGAAGCAAATTCTCGCTAAAAAAGAAAACCTGCATATCAGCATTGTCGCAATATATGACGAACTGAAAAACCTTCCAAAAGAGTGCTCCATTGTTGTTGAACTCGGAGATTCCCAAGGCCGCTTATTCGATAAGGATGACATTACTGGCAGGAGCACTGCTTTCACCCCGGACATTTACCCGACGCAAGACCCGATGGATTTAAGCGTGCTTTTAGCAAATACCTTGTTGGATACCTCGGGCGGGAGCTATAAGCTTCCCAAAATGGTTTCTTTCCTTGAAATGTTTGGAGTGGGAAAAGTCGAGCATTTGAACTCGCTGACTCGTTGGAAGGAAAACGATCCGACTAAATCGCTGGAGGCGGCTGTAGGCGTTGATACTTTCGGTGAGACATTCAAGCTGGATCTCCACGAAAAGTTTCACGGACCTCACGGCCTTGTTGCCGGTATGACAGGCTCTGGTAAGTCAGAGTTTATCATCACATATATTTTGTCCCTTGCAGTAAATTATCATCCAAACGAAGTAGCGTTTATCCTAATCGATTATAAAGGCGGCGGCATGGCGAAATCCTTCGAGAAATTGCCACATACTGCCGGAATTATCACAAACTTAGACGGAGCCGCGATTAAAAGGTCCCTCGTTTCTATCGAGAGCGAGTTGAAACGGAGACAGGCATTTTTTGCAGAGGCCAGTAAAAAAATCGGCGTCAGTAATATTGATATTTACAAGTATCAAAAATTGTACCGTGAAGGTTCTGTAACGGAGCCGTTACAGCATTTGTTCATCATTTCTGACGAGTTTGCAGAATTGAAAACACAGCAGCCGGAGTTTATGACGCAGCTAGTAAGCGCTGCAAGAATTGGCAGAAGTTTAGGTGTGCATTTGATTCTGGCTACGCAGAAGCCCAGCGGCGTTGTGGATGATCAAATCTGGAGTAACAGTAAATTCCGCGTCTGCTTAAAGGTGCAAGAGCGAGCTGACAGTATGGATATGCTCAAACGTCCAGACGCGGCTGAACTGACTGATACTGGACGCTTTTACCTACAGGTCGGCTACAACGAACTATTTGAGCTTGGCCAGTCTGCTTGGGCTGGTGCTCCATATTACCCTTCGGAAAAAGTGCAGAAAGAGAAAGATGACAGTGTTGTTGTTGTTGATACAAACGGGCATCCAATCAAAGAAGTGAGGATTGACCACAGACGCACGCAATTCTCCAATGCAAAAAAGCAACTTGATGTAATTACGGAATACCTGCGTAATATTGCAGATAGCGATGGGATTAAAATCCGACCGCTATGGCTTGAACCAATCCCGGCACTCATTCTGCTTGATGAGATCAAGGAGAAATACCATACAACGACCGAGAAATTCAAGCTTAATCCGGTAATTGGTGAATATGATGATCCTGTTCACCAGAGACAGTGCGTGTTGAGGCTGCCAATATCGGAAGAAGGTAATGTGGTTGTTTACGGAGTTGCTGGCAGCGGTAAAACATCTTTCTTGAATGCAATGCTTTATTCCTTGCTTCATGAGCATACGCCGGAGGAGCTTAATATTTATATCCTCGACTTTGCTTCTGAAACATTAAGGGCATTTTCTAAGGCGCCGCATGTTGGCGATGTAATCCTCTCTTATGAGGCTGAAAAAGTTGGCAACTTATTCAAAATGCTTCAGTCCGAAACGCAAAGACGTAAGAAACTGTTTGCGGACTATGGTGGCGATTATTCCTCGTATCTCAAAACCTCCGGACAAACACTTCCCTCCATCGTTGTGGCAATCAACAATTTTGCTGCGTTTACTGAAATCTACGAGGAAAAGGAGGAGGCTGTCTCATTCCTTTCCAGAGAAGGCACAAAATACGGCATCTACTTCGTCCTCACGGCACTTGGAACTGGTGGAGTACGGTTTAGGCTGCTACAGAACTTTAAGCAACTGCTTGTTCTGCAGTTGAATGATGAGGCTGACTATTCAACAGTTGTAGGAAAGACTGACGGACTGTTCCCCTCGAAATTCAAAGGGCGCGGTTTGATTAAGCGGGATGAGCTGTATGAGTTCCAGATAGCAAGCCTGACGAAAGATGAAGCGCTATATGCATTTATCCAAGAAGATTGCCTTAAGCTTGCAAATACTTGGAATGGCGTGGTTGCTAAAAAGGTTCCAATCCTTCCTGACGTAGTAAACAGGGAGTTCCTAAAGGACTATGTTGTATCCGGGAAGAAGCTTTCTGTTCCGATTGGTGTAGAAAAGAATTCTTTGAACGTGCATTATTACCCGTTTGGAAACAGCTACATCAATGTCATCATGTCTGCAGGAAGCGATTATCAGGAGTTTGTTGCAAATCTTGCCGTCCTAATTGGAACTGAAATCAAGGCAAATGGCGTGGTATTTGATATGCCAAAGTCCATTAAAGAGCCCGCCGGAAGTTTGAAGGTTGTTTCGACTGCGAAAGATTGTGAAGCCGAGATAACTAACCTGTTCAACTTGGTTTTGTATCGTAACAACACTTTCAAGGAAGCTATTGAAGCCGGTGTCAATTGCGAAGAATTTACTGATGTGCTCGTGATTGTGAATTCTCTGGCAGCATTAAAAGGCGTTGTAGGTGATGAGGCGAACAAGAAGCTTGCCCTAATACTGGAAAAAGGGTCGTTGGACTACAATATCACAATTATCATCGGCGACCAGTCAAAGGCGCTTTCATCGGTTTCCTTTGAGAAATGGTATAAGAGCAAGGTTTCTGCCTCTGATGGCGTCTGGATCGGAAGCGGTATTACTGAGCAGTACCAAATGAAGGCAAGTAAAACCACCTCGGAGATGCACGAAGAAATCACGTCCGAGTTTGGTTATTCGCTGATTAAAGGCAAGAGCACAAAGGTAAAGCTTCTAAATGAGAAAGTAGAGGGCGATGGCGATGATGAATAATAAAGCTCTAGTCGAGATCTTCGTCCCTGCGTCTGGAAGTAAGTTCGATGTTTTTGTTCCCCTTGAAAGCAAAATGAGTGACGTTTTGAAGTTGGTTTCAGCAGCACTAAGTGATTTGTCAGATGGAAAATACAAAGCCACAAATGACGCTGTCTTATGTGATGCTAAAACTGGAATCATATTCAATGTTAACATGGAGGTCGCCGAGCTGGGAATCAAGAATGGCTCGCGGCTCATGTTGATATAAAACAACACCGAAAGGAGAAAAGCTATGGGAAAACAGGTTTACGTTGCATCCTTCGATGACATGGCGAAGGCTTCCCAGAGACTTCAGAGTCTTTCTGAGACCTACACCGAAATCTACACGCAGTTGCTGCAGGATGCGAACACGATGGGCTCTGCATGGGAAGGCGCCGACAATCTCGCTTTTGTCGAGCAGATCAACGGCTTCACTGAGGAACTCAAGGCAATGGCAACAAAGCTGTCTACTGCAAGCCAGGCTCTGGACAAGCAGAGAGCGAACTATGTTGCTCGTCAGGACAACAACATCACCCAGGTCAAGAAACTTGTAAATTAACAAAGAAAGGAGACTGACGCATGGCAGGCAATAGCATTAGAGTCAATACCGACCAAGTGGCTCAGATTGCAAGCAACTTGGAATCGCTGAACAAGAGGCTCTCGGAAGAACTCACGAACAGCAAGACGACGATTGACCAGTTGGCAAACATCTGGGAAGGCGAGGCTGCACAGACGACCATCTCTTCCTTTGACGAATTCGCCGCAAAGTATTTTCAGAATTACGAAGACGTCATCACTCAGTACGTTCAGTTCCTCAGAACGAATATCGATGCCGGCTATTTCGAGACTGAGACTGCAAACATTAACCTCGCAGACGCATTCAAATAATACCCTTATCAACACAAAGGTCGGGAGTTGCCAGAACTCCCGGCAGCTCCCGACCTTGCTATTAATTCTGACTATTCTATCGAACATTTTCTGTGTCGAGTTTACATAAATGAGGAGTAGTGGCGAACATGAAGCTTAAACATTTATTCCTCGTGTGTTTGTTATTCTTTATCGCGATAGGAGTGAGTGGGTGCATGAAAGGCCAAGAAAGAATCGACCGTATGGTGGAATACATTAACGGCAAATATAGCAACGATGAGTTTTCCTATGACCATATTACAGGTGGACATTTAGGCTCTAACGTAACAACCATTATTGTTAGCTCAAAGGAGTATCCGAATTCGCCGATTCGAGTAATGTGTACAGTTGTCGATGGAAATGAAGTATTCTCGGACACTTATTTAGGCATTAAATACGAGACAGAGACACGAGATTATCTTTCTCACCTCATGGAGCAGGCGTTCGATTCAAACAGTTATGTGTATTATACACCTGATGATTTAGGATGCACAAAAACTGGTTCCGAGTCTTCAAGCTTTGAAGAATACATTGCCGATCCAAGTTCAAATGTTCATTTTTGGGCAGTTGTGAATTACAGCCCAGACAACAAAACAGAAACACTGGAGTTGCTTAAGAAACTGCTTGCTAATGTGACCGTATCAGGCAACATCTACTTTGTCGAAGATTCTAGAACCGAATTGGATGAGGATACAGCAACGCAGATCATTGAAAAGAATGAATATGCTGTTTGCCTTTCAATTATTAAGACGGATACAGTTACCTATTATAAAGCCGAATGGAGGAAGGGATCATGACGCCATCTACTCAGGATCAGATTGAACTGACTGCGCTCTTGAACCTCATCCCTTACTTGGATATTGATTTCAATTTTGAATCCAATACTTCGCTTGCAGATATTGTGGAAATGTATAAGGATTCATTGAGTCAAAACAATACCTTTCAAGTATTAAAGACAGCCATTGAACAGAATCCAGAATATGGCGCTATACAGCTTGTTGACCAAAGCTCAACCAATCAAACGGCAGCCTGGACTGATGATCTTATTCAAGCTTGTACTTTTGTGGATTCTTCGGGGAATTACTATGTTGCCTTTAGAGGTACTGGAGACGGTAGATGGGCTGATAACGGAAACGGAATGACTGCACAGTCAACGGAGATGCAGCAGGCAGCAAGTGCTTATTTTGATAAAATGGCGGAAAAGTATTTTATCGAAGCATCGGAGTCTGGCGCTCATATCTACGTTACGGGACATTCAAAAGGCGGAAACGAAGCGCAATATGTCTACATGGCGTCTGAATACGAATACTTGATTGACCGGTGCTATTCGTTTGACGGGCAGGGCTTCTCTGGAAGTGCTATTGACGGTTTTGTTTCTCATTACGGAGAGAGCTATGATGATAAGTTGTCAAATATGTACTCTATCTGCGGCGAGAACGACTATGTGCATGATCTTGGCTTCGTAATTATTCCTGAAGAAAATACCTACTTCGTATATACCACAGACAGTGGAAATCCTTTTGTGAGTTATCATGCGCTTGAGAACATGATAAGCAATGACGAATATACATACACCGGTTTATCGTGGGGAGCAGAGCAGGGCGATGTTGGTCAATTAGCAAAACAACTGTCTGTTGCAATGATGCAATTAGACGATGAGGACTTGAATGGCGCAGCAATCGCTTTAATGTCTTTTATCGACCCATACTCTAACGATGATATACTTGGGAATATTGAAATCAAGTGGACAGACTATGTTGACTTAGCTGCGCATGGGTTGCCCGCAATCATCGAAACCCTTTTCCTTACCGAAGAAGGACGTACCGTTCTCGGGGAGCTTATTGCTGCTGCAGGAGGGTATCTGTATGAGGAATATGGTGTTGGTGGTGTTGTGGTCGGATTTGCTGTTGGCTCTCTTCTGCTTGCTAAGATTGTGGTTCCGATTGTCGCCAGCGTGATTGTAATAGCTAATATTCTGGACTTTGCGATCGATACAGTTGACAAGCTTGTAGAATTCTCCAAAAAAGTTCGCGATTGCCTTTCTCAAATGAAAGCAGCAACCATTGCTGCCGTGAATAGGTTTATTGCAGCAGTAAGATCTCTTAGTGCTGGTGGCCGCTACGCTGCTGCTAACCCTCAGATTAAGGTGGATACTTATAAGCTTTCCAACTACGCAGCACGCATTCAAGATGTAAACCGTAGAATTAGAAACTTGGATTATCGGCTGGACTCGCTCTACTGGAAAGTTGGATTGCTTGATTTATGGAACCTAATGCAAGCAGATCTATTAACCAGCTATAGTTGGAGGCTTTTAAGGTGTAGTTCCTATCTCCTTGATACAGCACGAGATTTTGAGAATGCTGAAACGATGCTCATAAGGAACCTGTGATACAGATTCCTTACAGCTCGGGCTTTCTTCGGAGGTGGATGTATGAAAAACTGTTTTAGAAAGGTGGTAGCAATTCTCATGGCATTATTAACAACCGTAACTATGAGCGCTTGCTCCAGAATCAATAACGAAACTGCCTCCGATGTTTGTAAAGCACTTGAAGAAAAATACGGAGAAGCTTTTGAAGTGACGCACATCGGAAACCGATTAAATACTTCAACAGCCACAACATATGTTCATCCGGTAAGTGATAGCGATCTCGTATTTACCGCAACGATTGATCATAATGGAAATGTTGTTGATGACTATGTGAGCAGCATTGTTATGAACACCATTGAAAAGTCTATTGTAGACTCTTTTAACAAAAATGGGGTTGTTTGTGCTGCTAATGCTGTAATAACAAAAGACGATATTACTGAAACAGACCTTAACCTTGATCCGAATTCATTTACAACGAAAAATGGAGTAGATAGTATTCTGGTGCGAGTTATTATTGATCACCAGGATGAAACAGCCGAGAGTATCATTACATCGCTCGAGCAAGCATCTGTAAGCTACGATTTCTCCCTTGTTGTTTCAATTTATTTATTGAATCATGATGCTTTTATATCATGCGAAGAGGACTTTAGAACGTTCCCCTCGGTAGGTGCCACACAGATTGAAAGCTATTCTCCTCTCGTCTTTACAAAAACCATCCTGTCCCACGGCAATAGCTCATTAAGTTCCGATGAATTGGCGACGCTGATGGAGGGCTGATTGATGGCGTACAATGATGTTGAATTGCGTGCTTTTACGCAAATAGCATACATGGATTTAGAAGCGAAATTTGAAGAGAAGTCTCTTCCTGCCGGGACATCTGTTGCGCTGGCAGATCTCTTGTCGCCGCAGGAGAAGCAAGATTTGATAGATATGGGCATATCAGAGCAGCAATTGAGTACGTGGAAGTTGTCTGCTGTCCATAACACTAACGATATTAATGGATTCTATGCATGTGTAATTGAAACCTCACCTGGAAACGCTGCAGTAGGTTTTCGAGGCAGTGAAGGGATGGGTAGTCTAAGTAATGTTGAGAACGACTGGGTTGGTGCTGATATTGGCCTGGTAAATTCTACTTGCACGAATCAGCAAGCAGAAGTTGAGCGTTTCCTTGCAAAATATCAGGAGCTTCTTGACGAATATGGGAACCTTACGATGACTGGCCATTCTTTAGGCGGAAACTTGGCGGAATATGCAACCATAGTATCAAACAAGTACGGCTTGGATGACAATATTACTCAGTGCACTAGCCTTGACGGACCTGGCTTTTCGGATGAGTTTATAAGGATTTATTATAAAGAAATCGAAGACATGAGCGATAAAATGACACATTATCGGTGGAGTTTTGTCGGAACAATGTTGAACGACCTTCCCGGCGTAGATTATGAATATCTCAATGTTGTAAACTCACCTGATGGAGAAGAATATAACGCCGTTACAAGACACAGCACAAAATTCGTTGAATATGATCCGGAGACAGGAATGTTCATTACAGGTGAGCAAGATGGTCTTTCTAAGATCACAAGTATTATATCTGAGGGTATTGACCACATGCCACCAATAATTGGAGATGTATTAGTTACGGTTGTTGGCAGCGTATGGATCGGAGCTATGTGGACAAAAGAACAGATGTTCGATCAGGACGGCAACTTAACAACGGCCGGTTATGCTATTATCGGCGGTGGTGCTGTGGCAATTGCGGTAATTGGAGTTCCCACTGTTGTAACGACATTATTAACTGTAGTCGTAGCTGCAATTGCGGTTGTGGCGGTGGCAATTGTATATGAAATTGCTTACGATTTGATTGTAGGTGCGATTAACGCGATTTGCAATGCGGTGGAGAAGATTTATAAATGGGGAAGAGAAATCGTTAATCAACTTCGTGAGGTAGCAGTCAACTTTATAAGTAGTGTAAGAGATTGGTACAATAGAAACTTCAACGCTGGTTATCAATACGCTAACGCGCATCCTCAAATAAAGCTTGATACCTATAAACTCAGATCTTACGCGCAGCGCATCCTAAACGTAAATCGTAGAATTGTCACATTAGACTCCAGACTGGATGGTTTATACTGGCAAGTTGGGCTCTTAGATTTGTGGAACTTGATGCAAGCTGATTTGCTGACTGGTTTCAGTTGGCGTCTGCTAAGATGCAGCGGGTACCTAAATGATACGGCAAATGATTTTGACTCAGCAGAAAACATTCTTATCAGCAACCTTTAGTCTTGAAGGGAGGAAATCAACATGAACGCAAGCGCACGAGCAGAATTGGCGTCCATAAAACGCGAACTGAACTCCATTATTAGTGAATTGGACAGCATTTCCAGCGGTGTTCGCAGAGATTTTATCGGAATTGGAAACGACCAGTGTGCTAACTGCATTGACCGAGTTGCAAATCAGTATCGGTATGTAAAAAGTAAGCTTGACTATATGGATACATCAACTGTGACGGAGAGTTATGCAAGAGCGCATGGTATAGAGTGAGGTGTCATAGATGCCGGATGTTGTTTTGAATACATATAATCTCGAACAATATGCGCAAAGACTTGGGACAGTTAATTCCAGAATTGTCAAGTTGGACTGGAGAATAAAATCATTGTATTCACAGGTTGGCTTGTTGGCACTCTTCAACTTGATCCGAGCAGATGCACTCACTGGATTTAGCTGGAGAATTCAGCGCTGCCAAACCTATTTGAACCAATGCGCATCTGATTATAAAACTATCGAAAATGAACTGGCGTCTTATAACCCGTTGAATTTTACTGCTTCATTAGGAGACAAAGCAGTTACTACCGAAACAACGAGTTCCGATGGTGATAGCGAGAAGGAGCATAGTTGGTTTGCTAAATTTGTAAACAACCAGCTTAAGGCGAGTGGCTCCGTATTATCTGGGGAGATTTCAGGTGAAGGTGAATTTTTAGGCGCATCTACTTCTGGTTCCGTTAATGGTAGCATTTTATATGGAGAAGCAAGCATTAAAAACAAAATGTCATGGAAATTTAAAGATAAAGATGGCAAATGGGACTATAAATCCTTTGGGTTATCGACAGAAGCGAAAGCAACTGGGGCGCTTGCGAAAGGAACCGCTGAAGGCAATTGGGGCTATCTCCATGGAAAGGTTGAAGGTTCTGCCCTTACTGGCTCTGTCTCCGGTGAAGCTAAGGCAACCCTATGGGACGATGGCAAATTCAATCCTTCCTTATTTATCGGTGCCAAAGCTGAAGGATCTGTCTTACAAGGGAAAGCCGAAGCTGGTTTTGGAAACGATCAGTACGGTGTATATGTGAAAGCGGATGGAGACCTCCTTCATGCAGAAGCAGAAGCAAAGGCCGGCGTTGGTTATATTGGAGCAGATAAAAACGGCAATGCTCAGTATGGCGCTGCTGCCAAAGTGAGCGCAATGGCAAGTGTTGCGCAAGGAAAGGTTAAAGGCGGAATCACGATTTTTGGAATAGATATAGACGTCGGCGTAAAGGGATATGCAGGCGCGGCAGGTGTTGAAGCAGGAGCTACTGTCACAACAAATGGTGTCACAGGTAATTTCAGCGGTGCACTGGGATTGGGTGCTGGACTTGACATTTCGGTTGACTGGAGCGATGCAGAATGGATCGGAGATACTATAGATGCAGTTGGTGACTTTGCTGGCGGCATAGCTGAGACGGTTGGAGATTTTGTTGGAGGAACCGTAAGCTATATCAGTGATGTCGGATCATCGGTTGGAGATTTCTTATTTGGATGGTGGTAAACCATTGCAAGATGGTAGGGTAAAAAGAATGCTAAATTATATTTTCGGTGCCTTAATGGGGGCAGCTATTATTCTGACCATAGTTACAGTGATTCTATGTGTGAATGGTACGAAAAAGCGTTCCACATATAAAGAATGCAACGGAATAATAACCAGGTTTTATGAAAACTCAACAGAAGGCGCTTTAGGTTCGTATGAAAGTGTTTCCGTTTCGCCTGTTGTTGAGTACATAGTAAATGGAGCTAGATATGAATTTGTTGGAAAGTTTTATTCAACAAACATGAAAGTCGGGCAAAAAATTACAGTCCTATATAACCCAAACGATCCATCTATTGCATCAATTAAGAGCGGGACTCTGTTCGCACCAATCATCACAGGAGTGCTGGCCGTTGTTTTCTTGATTCCAGCGGTTGTTTATTATGTCATTAAGGCCAAAGGGCTTAAATAATTTATTATAAAGGAGCTATAAAGATGACGGATTCATTATTGCCAATTGGCAGTGTTGTTTTACTTACGGGAGCCAAAAAAAGGCTCATGATATGTGGTCGAGTACAAACAGATGTTTCGACAGGTAATGTATATGATTATTCCGCTTGCCTGTATCCGGATGGAATTGTTAGTTCAGATGAATTATACATGTTTAATAATGGCAATATTCAGAAAGTCTTTTTTGTTGGGTTTCAAGATGTTGAGGAATTTGAGTTCAAAAGGTTTTTAATCAAGGAATTAACAAAAAAGATTGATACTGATATAGCACTCGAAAACAATGGTGGTGATAACGATGGCTAATCTGAAAATAAATACAGACAGCGCGATAACTGCTGCAACACACATAAAGACTATAAATGGTCAAATAAGAGATGGCTTTTCTAGTGTCCAGAATGCCATAACGCAATTGGATAATGCATGGGACGGGTCTGCAGCAACTAATGCTATTGGGAAGTTTAATGAGCTAAAAACCAAATACCCACAAGCAAGATACAATGTTGTTGATAATTTTGTGACATTCCTTTTTCAGCAAGTGGGGGAAGGCTATATTCAAACGGAAGAAGCTAACAAATCACTTGCAGAAGCGTTTAAGTAAAAGCGAGGTGTAATATGGCTTACATAAGAGTTGATCATAGTAAATTCGAGGCTGCTGCATCGGCAATTGATAACTATGTCTCATCTATGAAAAACAAAATGCGTAGCGCACAAGGAGAAGTTACTACCTTGTCTACGAGTTGGCAAGGAGCCGATTTTACCCAATTCAAGTCTCAGTGGGATAAAGTTACAAACAACGACTCTACATATTCGCAGATGATTAAGGCGCTTGAATCTTATTCTAAATACTTACGTTATGCAGCGGGGAAATATAAAGAAGCTCAATCTAAAGCTGTTAATCGAGCAAATGGACTGCCAAAGTATTAAGTCAAAGGAAGATCAATAGTGAGCAAGATTGTAATACAAACGAAACACGGAAAGACAATTATTAAGAATCGCTTATCATATCCGGAATCGGTAAATGAGCGAGTAAATAACGCTATTGTATCAGGTATGTTTGATGGCTTTTTGCCGGTCTCTATTCGGCAAAAACGGAAGGATACTATTATAGAATGTATCGTTCAAGATCTTGTCTCAGCTAATCAGTATTTTCAAGGTGTCGTTTCAAGAAAGATGTTTCTTGATTTCGCAGTACAAATTGCTGGACTAATTAAAAACTGCGAAAAGAATATGATTAGTGCCAATAACCTTGATTTGCAAAAAGACCGTGTGTTTGTTGACCCAATCACTAAAGCTGTAAAGTGTATTTATTGGCCGGTTGTTAACAACCAGCAAGCCGATCCACCAAATATATTTTTGAAACAATTACCATACGATATCAGCTTTAATCCGCACGAAGATAAATCTTACATTGAGCAATACGCGAATTTCTTTGAAGGTTACAAACCGTTTTCTATCAATGAGTTTGAGCGGTTCTTGCTTAAATTACAAGGGAAAGTGACCAATACCACACATACCCCGTCGGAAACTTTGTCTGGAAAACTTGCCGAAGAAGAATCAAGAAACGCTCAACATAGCAATCCCAACATTGAATACAATCCGCTATCTGGCCAAGGAGATAGCAGAGGTACTAATACACTCGACACGATCTTCTGCTCGAAATGCGGAGCGAAGAATACTGTCGGCTCGAATTACTGCGCTGCATGTGGCAATAAAATCGGGACTATACCAAATAAGCCAGAAAGCAATCCCGCTGAAAGGAAAAACCAAAATAGAGGGACAACGGTATTAGGAGCCGTTAACGGCGGGACAGTAGTGCTTGGCTATGATGAGCCAGACGAGCCTGTTTATCCTCGTCTTATTCGGAAAAAAACCGGGGAGAGTTTTTCGATAGATAAGCCCGTGTTTAGAATTGGAACTGAGCAACCATACTGTGATTTGTTTATTAGTGACAATACTTATATAAGTCGCAGCCATGCTGATATTATCACAAGAGATGGTCGCTATTATATCGTAGATAAGAATTCGACAAACCGCACCTTTGTGGACGGTAAAGTCGTTGCCAGGCAGACAGAGGTTGAGGTCTACGATGGAACGCTTATTAAACTTGCCAACGAAGAGTTTGATTTCTTGCTGTGCTAGAAGGTGGAAACAATGAAATTTTTGATTGCAGTACAGACTGATGTTGGAATACAGAAAGAAACCAATCAAGATAGTTGTTGTATCAAGGTAGCAGAAACAAAAAACGGTCAGATCATTATGTCTGTTCTATGTGATGGAATGGGTGGCTTATCAAAAGGCGAGGTCGCAAGCGCAACCCTAATCTCCGCATTCTGCGATTGGTTTGATAACGAGCTTGGGACAACTCTATCGGCAAAGAATCCCATTGAGGAGGCAAAGAGTCGATGGGAACGGATAATAAAGGAACAAAACCAGATAATTGGAGCCTATGGTCGAAATGAGCGCATACGACTCGGTTCAACTATTACCGCGCAACTCATCCTCTATGATGGTTCTTATCTAATCGGTCATGTTGGAGATTCCCGCGCCTATCGCATTACTGATGATGCGATTATGCAGTTAACAGAAGACCAAACGGTTGTTGCGAGGGAAATAAAGCAAGGGAAACTTTCGCCCGATAAATCAGAAACAGATCCAAGGAGAAATGTTTTGTTGCAATGTGTTGGGGCATCAAAATCTGTTTACCCGGAATTCTACTATGGAAAAGCTGCTGCCAATGAATGCTATATGTTATGCTCTGACGGCTTCAGGCATGTGGTAAATAGAGAAGAAATCCAATGCTCATTCGCTCCGAAAAACAACACGACCGAATCGATAATGGAGAAAAACATCCAAAAGCTGATTGACTTGAACAAATATCGTCACGAGAGTGATAACATTACAGCTCTTCTGATAAAAACAGACCAGGAGGAATAAGTCGTGGCAGTTCTTGGACAAGTTATTGACGATAAATATGAAATACTGACGCTGATCGGCAGGGGCGGCATGTCCGAGGTCTATCTCGCAAGAGATAGGCGTTTGAATAAGCAGTGGGCTGTTAAAGAAATCCAGAAACGCGCCAGAGACAAGAATAACGAAGTCGTAGTACAGAGCGCAATTGCCGAGGCAAATATGATCAAGCAACTTGATCATACTGCTATTGTGCGCATTGTAGATATCATCGAAACACCGGACGTTATTTATATCATTGAGGATTACATCGAAGGTGAAACCTTGAATACCATTCTTGATGAGAATGGGGCGCAACCTCAAGAATTAGTCATTGAATGGGCAATGCAGATTTGCGAAGCTTTAGAGTATCTTCATACGAGAAAGCCTCCCATTATTTATCGGGATATGAAGCCTGCAAATGTTATGCTGAAACCCGATGGTAACATAAAAATTATCGACTTTGGTATCGCCCGTGAGTATAAAGACCAAAGTCTTGCTGATACGGTTAGTTTAGGTACAAAAGGTTATGCAGCGCCGGAGCAATTTGGTGGGAAGGGTCAAACTGACGCCAGAACTGATGTGTATTGTTTAGGTGTCACATTATACCACCTGGTTACCGGCCATAATCCATGTGAGCCCCCTTATGAGATTTACCCAATCAGGCATTGGAACCCACAACTTGACCCAGGCCTCGAAGCTATTATAGAAAAATGCACGCAACTTAATCCGATAGACAGATATCAATCATGCGCAGAACTCTTATATGCTCTACAACATTATCAAGAGAATGGCGCAGCGTATCGGGCAAAACAAAAAAGAAAGCTCAAGCTCTATATAGCAACTGCCCTTGCATGCCTGCTCTTTGCAGCGATTGGCATCTTCTCATTACACATGAGAACGCAAACAAACAATGCAGACTATAACCAAAATCTAATCCAAGCAGAAAAAGCTGCCACTTCTGACGAAAAAGCTCTCTATTACGGAAAGGCCATTTCCATCAAGCCGTTGGAATTTGAGGGCTATTTAGGAATGATAGAAGCTTTTAAGGATGACGCAGTTTTCACAATTGATGAGGAGCGGACTTTCAAAGAAAGTGTTAATCCAAACTTAAGCGCATTAAGAGAGCAAGCGGGATATGGAGATTTGGCTTTCGAGATTGGAAAGCTGTACTGGTACTATTACGATTACGGTAAAACCGCTACTTCCGACAACCAAATCACAAGGATGAAGAGCGCTATTCAATGGTTCCGAGATGCAGTTGATTATGGCGGAACAGATTCAAGCTATTATACGATGGCCTCAATCTATAGAGATATTGGCGAGTTTAATCGAGACATTAACTTGAATATTGAAGAAGCTTCGGATAAGGGGAAATACGAACCGTATTGGAGAAACCTTGAATCCCTTGTTGCAACGATTTCAGATAACGAGAGCGAGATTGTGCAGCTTGAAGTTTGTAGACTTGTAGTTTACTCCATTGAAACTTATGCGCGCAAATTCAAAGGCGATGGAATTAGCCAAATAGAAATGAATGCGCTGTTGAGCCAAGTTACAACACTTGTACACTCGGTTGAAACAACCTCGGACAAGACGGAGTCTTTGAAAAACGAAGTCGTTGCAAGATTGGCCAACGCTGCATCTGCAATTGATAATGCTTTTAGAGAGTAGGTGAAAATAAGATGAGCGCAGAAACTTGGGGCATTATAGCGATCATTGGGTTTTCCCTATCGGCGGTTGCGTTGGCTGCAGCGGTATTTATATTCATTAGGTTGAAGATACCAGCAGTAATTGGTGATTTGTCTGGAAAAACAGTTGCGAGAGAGATTCAAGCAATCCGGGATGCTAACGTGGCGAGTGGCGTAAAGGCGCACAAATCAAGTCGAGTGATTATTGATCGCGGGAAACTCACTGAGAAAGTTTCGGATAGTGGCCATCGTGATGACGCCCAAGCTATTGCTCATGCGTCAAGGAGACTCGACAGGGCTTCCTCACCCACTTCATCACAATTGCATTCCAGCACGGAACTACAGCGGCCACAGCAGCAGAAAGGGAAAAAGACTGAGCAGCTTAGTGACAATGTAGCAGAAGTTAACATCGAGGAGCGTGGAGAACGACGGACCAGCTCTGGAAAGAAAACAGATATTCTGGTTCATGGCAGACAGACCAATGTTCTGGCGCCGGGCAAGCAAACAGACGTTCAGGCACCTTTGGGTAAAACAAGCGTTTTGTCCGAAGGACGCGCAACTGAAGTTCTGAGAGAAGAAACGCCGAACGGAACATCTGTTTTAGATGAGAATGATAAGCTTGATGCTAACAAAGCAGGAGAAGAAGTTCCCTTTACTGTTGTCCGTTCAGTTATTCTCATCCATTCTGACGAGGTTATCAAATGAGCAGAGGACGACTTATTAACTATCAGAAATCTATCAGACAGTTTCTTCTGCTCTTTGTGCTGTTTCTGGCAATACATGCAGCAACTTTTCTGTTCATGCCATTTGCAGCAAAAACGATGGTCGAAACAACTTCAAAAAAAGCATTAATCATAGTTGGATTAGTCTTTTGGGTATCAGAGATTCTCGGATATTTGTTTCTTTTCCTGGCAGACAGCTATCGAAGAGCTTTCGTAAAACGTCGGCTGGATGGAGACTATTCAATGGGATGCCGCATGGGTATTATATCATTCTTCAAGACTATACCTGGTGCAATTGCAGATGGATTATTCGCGATCTCGTTTTTAGGCATTATTGTTGTGGCCCTTAAGGGAAACATTAATGGATTTTTCACTTATGTACTCCTTGCGTTACTTTCATTTTCATTCAATATGCACGGGGTATTTAACGGGAGAATTTATAAAGTAGCCACATATAAACGCAAAGTTAGGAGAGACAAAAAATGAGCAAGGTAATTTCTAAAGGATTGAGCAGATTTTTTGCCACAATGCTGGTTGTGGTTATGGTGCTCAGTATGCTGCCGCTGAATTCAATCGTAGTATTTGCTGCAACGGAAGAGCATACTGACGCAGTAACTATTACCGTAAAAGATGACAACGGAGATTCTTTGCCTGGCGTTACGGTTTTGTACCACATTGACTCTGAACTCAATGGAGCCGATTACAAAACCGGAAGCATAGTCACAGATGAATATGGCTGTGTTGAAGTCTTGGCGAAGGATGATTTTGATGCCGACGACCTGACCCTTTCGGCAACGGCATCTCTGGCAGACTACATTTATGCGGATGGCAGCGGACCGATTTCAGATGTAGCAATCACATCTGATGACCAGGATTTTGCTATTCAGATGAAAACAACAAAGATTACAGGAGTTACGGTGTCTGCTACTTCCGTTACATATGACGGGGAAGACCATCCTGCAGCGACGGTTTCCGGCACCAAAGATGGAGATACCGTCACATATAAGCTCGGCGAGAATGACGAGCAGTCTGAAATGCCCACCATCAAAGAACCTGGCACGTATTCGCTCTTGGTGAAGGTTCAGCGTGCTGGGTTTGATGACTTTACTCAGACGGTTCAGCCTGTTGTTTCCAAGGCAACGATTGAATTGAATGTTGTCGAGTATTCGGCTTCCTATGATCAGAACGAACATCCTGCGTTGACAGTAACTGGCTTGCTTGAGACTGATACTGTTACATATGCGCTAAATGGTGGAGATCCGGAGGAAGAGATTCCCACCATTAAGAACGTGGGCGATTACTCGGTTACACTCCATGTTGAGAGATACGGCTATAACAATTTTGATCACACTTATTCCAATATCCATATTGTAGCCACGACAATTGAGGGACTTACCGCTACATCATATCAGGGAACCTATGACGGCGAAGACCACGATGCGGTTACAGTTTCAGGAACCATTGACGGCGATAAGATCGAGTATAAGCTTGGTGATGATGGCTCGTGGTCAGAAGATGTTCCGCAGATCAAAGATGCTGGAAACTATACAGTATTTGTAAGGGTTACCCGCACAAACTATGAGGTGACCAGCGTTGATGTTGTGCCCGCAAATGCCTATATTGCGAAGGCCACGCAGACAATTGAGTTTACTCAAACTGTCCCAACCACTATAACAGTTGATACCTCAGATGCGAGCAACAATGTTTATGACTTTTCTGCAAGCGGAGACAATTTGAGTGAAAATGCAATTCAATACTCCCTCATCGACGCTTCTGCAGATAATGTTGCTACTATTGATGAAAATACCGGTGCGTTAACGGTTCAAAACGCCGGTATTGTGACTGTAAAGGCAGTCCGCCCCGGAAACAACAACTATGAAGACGCTGTAACCTACGCAACTGTTACGATCACCATGCCTAGTGACGGACTGGTTAGCTTTGGCGTTTCTACGAAGGATTACTATCTTGATGAAGTGGGCGTTGTTTCTGAAGAGGTTGCCACAAAACTCCATGATGACGATAATGGAGCTCTCACTTACAGTATAGATAAGACTAATGTTGGATTGAGAATTGATGCAACAACAGGTGTAGTTTCTATCTCGAATAGACGGACACTCTTCCAAGAGATGGGCAAGAACGGTATTGTTGTTGTAGTTATTACAGTTAATAAAGCTCCCGGAACAGTCACTGAGACTGAATGGTACTTCAACAACATTTTCGATTGGGGAACACGTGAAATAACTCGAGAAGTGTATCCTGCTGCTACAGCAAAATATACATTGACCATATCTTATGAGGCCGCCCCTGAGTTTGACACGGTTTGCAACATTACAGACCCTGCCGATACGGGTTGGTACAATGCTGATCACCCTGCCATCGTAACTCCCATAGATGATAACAAGTATCTCGTTGCCCTCGATGAACCTGAGAACTTTACTTCGTCAATTACAATTACGGAGCAAGGGACAGATTCACACTCTATCTATCTCAAAGACAAAACTACCCGGCGAATCAGTGCAGCGATTGAATTAAATATGAAGGTAGATACTGTTGCTCCCAGTACCGACAATATGAAGATTACTTATTCGGAATCTGTTCTTGATAAAGTCCTTTCCGCAGTAACCTTCGGATATTACAACCCTTCAGTTACAGTTACCTTCGAGGCATCTGACGAAACATCTGGTCTGAGCCATTTGAATTGGACTTATACGAGAGAGCCCGGAGCAAGCACGGCGAATCTTGAAACCGAAACTGGCGAGATTGAGTTTGACGCCGACGGTAAGGCAGAGCTCGTGCTGTCCGGTGAGGATGCAAAGCAGTATCGCGGAAATCTCTCCTTTACCGCTACTGATATTGCCGGTAACACCAGTGACGTGAAGAACGATACCGATCATGTTCTCATTGTTGACACGATTGCTCCCAATTGCGAAGTGACTTATGCAGATCCATTGCACACTGTTACTTCCGGTGAAAAGCAGCAGAGATACTTTAGCGGCGACGTCACGTTGACCATTACAGTAACCGAAAACAACTTCTACGACGAAGAGTTCGTACTGAAGGTCTCGAAGGATGGTGCCGAAGCTGAAGCTGTTTCACCCTCTTGGGAAAACGCTTTGGATGAAAGCGGAGAAGTAGTAGACAACACTTTCGTTGGCACTTACAATTTGACGGGCGATGGTGATTACATCGTATTTGCTGAGTACAAAGACAGATCATATCAGCCCGAAGCAGAGTCAAACAACACTATATTTGGATACGAGTCGGACATTATCACAATCGATACGATTGATCCTAAAGTTTCCTTCTCCTTCGACCAGAGCAAGCAGCAGACGACATTTACTGTGGTTGAGCACAACTTCCGACCGGTTGACATCACAGCAACAGTTGATGCTAAGGACAGAAATGGCAACTCGGTAAATGCGAATAACCTGACTGCGGAACTGAGAGCAGCAGAATGGACTCAGGATGGAGACACCTATACATATTCGACCTCGAATTATGTGAATGGCATCTACAACATTAAGCTTGATTATAAGGATCTGGCTGACCGTACCGGTACTTTCACTGGTGAAGAGTTCATCATCGACCGTGACAAGCCAACCGCTCCTGTGATCGAATACAGTACGTCAATTACCGACACTGTCTTGGGTGCCCTGACACTTGGCTTCTATAATCCTGATGTCACCATCACTTTCACCTCCTATGACAGCTATTCTGGCGTGGACTATTTCACGTGGTCTTATACTCGTCAGGAAGATGTCAGTGAATCCAATGTGGCATCCTATGCTGAAACTCAGCTCAAGGCAACAGCAGACAGCTCTGATAAATCAAAGTTCACTGCCAGCATTACACTTCCGCTGAATGAAGCGGAGCAGCTCAGAGGTTACATTGCGGCAGTAGCGACCGATAGCTATAAAAACAACAGTGACAAGTACACGGACAGTGGAAAAGTCATTGTTGTGGATACGGTTTCTCCGACTATGACCGTAGAGTATAGCGAGGAAAGCAATAAAGTTGGTTCGACGCTCTATTATGGCAATGACAAGAGCGGTCAGGTTGAGGTTACTCTGAACGTTACAGAAGCAAACTTCTTCTCTGAAGATGTAGTCGTAAAAGTTTCCAAGAACGGCGCAGAAGCGACCCGCGTTACTCCCTCTTGGAAGGATGTCAACGCTGATAAGCACGTCGGTAAATTCACGATTAGCGGGGATGGTCATTACGTAGTGACTGTTGAATACACTGATCGGTCTGCCAATGTGATGAGTAAATACACGTCCGACACGATTACTCTTGATACCATCAAGCCTGTGATTGTTGTTGACTATCAGAACAATAACGTTATCAATACCTTAACTGATAGTGACGGCAACCAGAGAGAGTATTTCGATAAGGTGCAGACTGCTGTTGTAACAATTACAGAACACAACTTCAATGCGGATGACGTCCAATTCAGCATAGTTGGTAAAGATGTGACCGGTGCTGAGCGCAATATCGATAGCCTTATCACGAAATCTGCGTGGAGCACAAACGGTGATGTGCACAGAATCACAATCACCTACTCTGGCGATGCGAACTATACGTTCGACGTGGATTACACCGATCTGGCGACCAACAAGGCGGATGACTACTCCCCGGATTACTTTACCGTAGACACAGTTGCCCCTACTGTCACAAGCGTCACTTACAGCACAAGCGTTCTTGAAACTGTTCTGCAAAGCGTCAGCTTCGGCTTCTATAATGCCAAGATGACAGTGACAATTACAGCTACTGATGACACTGCGGGCGTACACAAGTTTGACTACAGCTATCTGACTGCAGCTGGCGTCAGCTCCGTGAATGCTCAGTTGCTGGATCAGGCGATTGAGGAAGGCAATATCACCTATTCCAACGGTGGAAGAACGGCAACGATGTCTTTCGAGATTCCCAAGATGGTTCTCGGAAACGATAATCAGTTTAATGGTACCGTTCAGTTTGACGCCATCGATAGATCCAACAATAAGGTTGAGCAGGCCGAAACTAAGCGTGTTGTCGTTGATAATATTTCACCTACTGCCACCGTTGCCTACAACGACCCAGTTAACAGCGTGGATGGCATCTCCTACTATGATGGTAACATCAACGGAACCATTACGGTCAACGAAGCAAACTTCTATTCCGATGATGTCGTGGTGATGGTTTCTGTTAATGGTGGAGCAGCACAAGTGCTTCCGACAACCTGGTCTGATACAAGCGTTGATATTCACGTTGGCCAATTCACGTTGACGGATGACGCCGATTATATCGTAACCATCAATTACCGAGACAAATCCAATAATGCAATGGCCGAGTATGTGTCGAATCAGTTGACCATTGACACCTCAATCGATGCCCCCGTTTTCACAATCAATGATACTCCCCGGGAGGGTGTTTTTGGCGGAGCTTATAACGGAGACGCCGAGGTCGCCTTCAGCTTTGAAGATCAGAACTTTGACAGCTATACGATTACACTAACTAGAACCATGCTGATCGAAACAGTTGATGTTACCGGAGAGTTTGTTGAAGAAGAGATTGCTGAGTTCGGAGGAACCGGAACATTTACCATTCCGGAAATCGTTGAAAATGATGGCATTTATATCTTAAGAATATCCATTTCGGATAAAGCGAATCATACAGCGGAGTCCTACGTCCGGTTCTCAATCAATCGTTTTGGTTCAACGTATGATCTTACTCCTGTTAAAGACATCATTAACAAGTATCTGCAAGAGGAACAAAATATTGTCTTTACAGAAATCAATGTAAATGCGCTGGACCGTGATTCGATTAGGATTCGTTTGACAAAGAATGGCACTCCTGTTGATTTGGTTGAAGGGCAGGATTATACCATTGTTGAGATCTACAATGATGGTGAGTGGAGCCAATACGAATACACTATCAACAAAGAATTGTTTGCAGATGACGGCACTTACAGCATTGCCATCTATTCTGTCGATGCTGCCGGCAATGTGAACGAAAACATTGATGAAGCGAAGAATGCTGAAATTGCATTCGGTATTGACAAGACAAATCCTGTGGTGATTCCGGTTGACTTTGAAAGCAGAAAACAGTATGCCGTTGAGTTAAAGACTGTTTCCGTCGAAATCAAAGACAATCTTGTCCTTGAGGCAGTAAAAGTGCTGCTGAATGGAGAAGAAATTGAATACCAGGTTGACGGAGAGACGTGTTCTTTCGACATTCCGGAATCCAATAGCCTGCAGACAGTTAAGATTATTGCTGTTGATGCAGCGGGGAACGAGACGGAGGTCTTGGTGGAGGACTTCCTGGTGTCTACGAATTTCTTTGTACGTTGGTTTAATAACACCCCGTTGTTCATCGGAACAGTTGGCGGCGCTGGCGCACTTGGTATTGGCGCAATAGCATTTGCACTTGCCCGTAAAAAGAAAAAAGTAGCAGTTAAGTAATCTCATTTAGCGCACAAGAGCCGGTGATTCACCGGCTCTTGTGCGTACAAGAAACGTAAGCGTCAAATGAACGTAAAAAAGGAGCCTGCCAACCGCAGGCTCCTTTTTTACGTTCATTTGACGCTTACTAAAGTTTATACCTGTCGCAATACATCAACAGCCCGAGAGCATTTGATACTTGCGTAACGAAAAGCGTTGTGTTATAATGACATCTGTCGAATAATATCGAATTGGAGGGCTGTGAAAACAAGTATGAATGTGCGCTTTCACAGTCCTTTCTGCGTTGGGGGAGATGGCTATGGCAAAAGAAAAAAACGAAACCAGGATCAGACTGCTTCGGATGCTGGAGCTTTTGCAGAATGAAAGCGACGAACAGCATCCCATCTCCACGCCG
>JAEEGL011831070.1_pt1 | contig 24449 bp, 24 predicted proteins | sample 9134231 | NCBI WGS metagenome assembly JAEEGL01 (sample SAMN16246548, study PRJNA631951) | gut metagenome | biome: gut microbiome; feature: rumen; material: fiber-attached | host: Bos | place: Iran: Karaj | collected 2018-10
CGGGTCACAGCCGGGAGCTTCAAACCCGAGGTAGCCGGTTATGTCCTGAACTGCCGTAATAGGCTGACCGGCAGTAACCGTACCCATTATCGGCACGGAGGCGCTCATGCTGTTCGGCAGACGGAGCGAACGGTTGAGGCTGTCTGATTTCTCGATGAGCCCCTCATCGACGAGGGCGTTGATATAGCGGTGAGCGGTCGAAGTCGACTTGAAACCTGCCGCGTCCATTATCTCACGCACGGAAGGCGAAATGCCTTCACTGAGACGGCTTTTTATGAAGTTAAAGACTTCAAGCTCCTTTTCCTTGGACATATTAATCCTCCTCTGCGAGTTTTTTGAGTATCATCTTAGCTATCTTGTAAGCGTCGCCGCAGCCGAGAGTTATAACGAGGTCGCCGGACTGAGCGTGCTCGCAGACGTAGTCGCATATCTGCTGGAAATTAGCGTATTTGCGCTCGTCGGTCCATTCAGCGGATTCGTCCTGCGGGAACCATATGCAGCCGGGTATCTTCTCAGCGAGGTGGCGGGTGAAGATGCCGTAGGTGTTCTTTTCGCGGCTGCCCATAATGTCAGTGAGGACGGCGTGGTCGGGTATCTGGAGAACGCGGGCGAAATCGTCGAGGAGGAGCTTTGTACGGCTGAAGGTGAAGGGCTGGAATACCGCCCATACGTGACCGAAATCCATTTCCATTGCCGCATTCAGCGTAGCTTCGAGCTCTGTGGGGTGGTGAGCGTAATCGTCAACGACGGTTATGCCCTTTTCGCAGCCGAGCTTCTCAAAGCGGCGCTTAGCACCGCGGAAGTCCTCGAGACCCTTCTGTATCGCGGAAAAATCGGCTCCGACGTATCTTGCCGCCGCAACTGCCGCGAGCGAGTTGAGCACGTTGTGTATACCTGCAACGTGGAGAGTTATCGTGCCGAGCTTTTCTCCGCGGAACATCGCGTCATAGGTCGTGAGCAGACCGTTTTCGTGCTTGACGTTTTCGGGATAGTAGTCGCAGGAGCTGTCCTTGCCGAAGGTGATTATCTCCTTGCCGGTTATGCCCTCGAGCGACTTCACGGAGTTGGCGTCAGAGCCGTTTATGATGATGCATTTCGAGGTGTTCTCGTTGAATTTATGGAAGGACTTGATGATGTTTTCGAGAGTGCCGAAGTAGTCGAGGTGGTCGGCGTCGATATTGAGTATAACGGATATATCGGGGTAAAATTTGAGGAAGTGGTCCTCGAATTCGCAGGATTCGCAAACGAGGATATCGCTTGTGCCGGATTTGCCGCTTCCGCCGATGCAGGGGAGCTTTCCGCCGATGTATGCAGAGAGGTCGATGCCTGCGGTGAAGAGTATCTGAGTTATCATAGAAGTAGTGGAGGTCTTGCCGTGAGTACCGGAAACGCAGATAGCGTTATCGTACCAGCTCGTAACGATACCGAGGAGGTCTGCACGCTCGAGCACGGGAACACCGCTTGCCTTTGCGGCCATGAGCTCGGGGTTGTCAGCCATTATAGCGGCAGTATGGACGATGAGGTCTGCGCCCTCGATATTCTCGGCGCGCTGACCGATGAACACGGGGATACCCATATTTCTTACGGCGTCGAGAGTTTCGGTCTCGTTGTTGTCAGAGCCGGTGAGGTAGTAGCCCTGTCCGTGGAGTATCTGCGCGAGGGGATACATTCCCGAGCCGCCGATACCGATGAAGTGAATATGCTTTTTGCCTTCTAAGATATTCAAGATACTGTTATCCAAAATCTATCACCTTTTCTAATATGTGTTGAGTCAGTCGTTTCCGCGAGCTGACATAGTATACCTATTTTATTATTGTAACATATCCCGCAGGATTTTTCAATAGCAAATTTGAATAAATGTTCGGATTTTTGCTGAATGTCACCGGCACGTCACTTTTACGGTTTACATCGGCGAATATTTTTTTAATTATTTCAAATAAGTATTGCTTTTTTTAGATTAATGAGTTATAATATAATGCGGACATATGTTTTGATGAATAAACAATGGTAAAATTTGTTTTTCAGTTCGACGTAATAGAATCCATAGTAAAGGAGGTAGCACAGCATGGAGATCACAGATGTCAAAATAAGGAAAATAATGACCGATGGAAGGCTTCGCGCAGTCGTTTCTGTAACTATCGACGATATGTTCGCAGTTCATGATATCAAGGTAGTGCAGGGCGATGAGCGGTTATTCGTTGCAATGCCGAGCAGGAAAGATGAAAACGGTGTCTTCCGTGATATAGTTCACCCTATCTCGGGCGCGGCAAGGAAGCTTTTCGAGGAAAGCATACTTGAAGCCTATGAAAGGCAAATGGCGGTTATCGCCGCAGAAGAGGCTTCTGCCGGCGAAGCTGAAACAGGAGAGAATGAAGAATAACATGAAAAAAGCATTCAGCGGGGCGTCCCGATGAATGCTTTCTTTTTTAGTCTATACCGAGCATTTTTGCAGCCTTGAGAATGACTATCTGAGTCTTTCCGTCGGGTATTTTTCCCTCCATTACGAGCTTTACCGCATCTGAGAGGGGCATCTTCTCAACGTCGAGGAACTCATCGGGGTCGAGGGACTGCTTCTCGTAGGAGAGTCCTCTCGCGAGGTACATATAGGTTATCTCGGTGTTGTATGCGGGAGTGGGGTACATCTCGCCGAGGAAGGTGTACTCCGAGCAGGTACAGCCTGTTTCTTCGAGGAGCTCGCGTCTGCCGCATTCAGCGTGGTCCTCGCCCTTTTCGAGCTTGCCCGCGGGAGCTTCGAGAGTAACCGTGCGGAAGGGGTAACGGAACTGTTTAACGAGAAAGACCTCGTTGTCCTCATTTACGGGGAGCACGCAGACTCCGCCGTGATGCAGAAGAACATCGCGGATAGCTTCTTTTCCGTTTTCGAGCTCAACGGTGTCGTGGGTAATTGTGAATATGGGACCCTCGTAGATAGTTTCGCTTCTGAGTGTTTTTTCATCAAGATGCATGTAAATTCCTCCTGTATATTATGTGTACTGATTTATTGATCCTTTTTGATAAAGCTTCGGGTGTATATCTCCGATGCGGAGACCTTTTCAAGCGAGCTGTAGTCATAGCTGTGCGTGAAGCGTTTGAAGCGGCGTTTTTTGTCGAACAAGCGCATTATCAGCAAATAGACTATCAACACGCCTCCTGCTCCGAGCGAGATACAGGCTCCGGTGCGGAAGCCGGGAGTTTCGTAACGGAACTCTATTTTGTTATCGCCGGCGTCAGCCTTTACCGCCATGAAGCCGTACGAGACCTTTTCAACGTCGGCGGGCTTGCCGTTGACGGAAGCAGTCCAGCCCTCGCTGTATGGGACGCTGAAGAATACGAGCTCCGGCTTTTTGAGCTCTATATCGGCGGTGAAGCCGTGGGAATCATAGGAGAAGCTCTTAGAGCAGTTCCTCTGTTTTTCATGGCAGGCACGTTCGTAGCTCGTTCTCGAGAAATTATGCGGCAGGGCAGGTGACATTTCCGTGAGGATATCGCCGTATTTTTCTATCTGCTCATCGCTGAGGACGAGTGCCTTTATAAGCATTTTTTCGCGTGTGCCTTTGAGGAATCCATTTGCGGTGTCCTCTGAGATATACGTATCGTAGCCGAATCCCATGGGGATGTAGAGCTCGTTTTCGTAGACCTCGAAATTCTTGCCGGACTCCACCAGCTTAAAGCCGGGGAGGTACTCCCTGATATCCACCTTTGAGGCGTTTATGCCGTTTTTACCGGTCTTGTCGGAGATATCCTGAGTTTTGCCGGATATTTTGTCTATCGCGCAGCCGTCAGTGACCTCGCGGTAGAAATACTTCACGGAGAACAGACCGCGGAGCGTGTAATGCGTTACGTCGGGACGCGAGGCAACATCGCGCTGTACGCCGATATTGTCGTAAAACTCCATGATAGAGGTGCTGACAACGCTCTGGAAAGCCCTCATGGAGGGAAGCCCCCACAGCATGGGGTAGTTGTCGCAGTCGTCGGAGATATCGGTGCGGAAGAAGTTATTCTCCGAGACCGCCTCATAGACGTTTTCCCTGCCGTTTATCGCGGAATCGATATAGTCGCGGGCGTCCTTGGGGGAGTTAGCACCGTATATGACTACCGTGAGAACGCATATAACGCTGGCGACAGCGGTGCTGTAGACTGAGAGATACCCGAACGTCAGACCTTTTTTGCGGCGTCTGAGGATATATGCGGCAAATACAAGAAATACGGCGGCGATAATTATCTGCAGCAGGAAATAGCCGATATCCGAGGGGAAGCTGAACCATTTGACCTTGCCGTCCTCTTTTACGGGAATGAGCGAAACGGCTCCGAAAAAGGCGAGCACGAATGCTGATATTTTTATCGCGGGGACGAAATCGGCGTCCTCGTCGTCGAGCGCCTGAGCGGTCATCATTGCGAAAATGAGTATGGGCATGAAGAACCAGCGGGCGTAATATGCGGCGTTGAAGGTGTAGAAGCCTGAATTGAGTATCGGCACGAATGCGCAGAGAATGCATATGAGGGAGACCTTTACTGCCCAGTGCCTGCGGCGCGAGCGGATAAAGGTGATGACTCCGAGCATTGAAAACAGCGGGAAATAGCCTCCGACGGACGACCACTTCGCGTTCTCGCTCTTGAAGAGGTTCGGACGCGCAGGAGCGTCTGCCGGCATGAAAAAGGTCTGTATCACGCGGATAACGCGTGAACGCTCGTTGTAGAGTATCATATTCTGCCCGTAGAGGCGCTCATTTATGCGGTAGTTGCCGAGTATCGCCATTGCCGACGGCAGGAGCACGATACACGCGATGCCGCTTCCGATGAGGGCTTCAAACAGCAGTCCGAAGAACTTCTTCCATGTCACGCGGAAATCGCTGCACGGCACGCGCACGAGGAAGTATATTATCAGAAATACCGCCTCGCCGGTGAAGAAGTAGTAGTTCAGCGCTCCCATGACAGCGGTAATCAGCGCGAACCAGCCTCTGCGGCGGTTGTTGATATTCTCCTCCATAGCTATGAGCATAAGCGGGAACAGAGCCGTTACGTCCTGAAAGTGGTTGAAGAAGATGTTGAATATCTGAAAGCCCGAGAACGCATAGAGCAGTGCTCCGACGAGGGAAGCCTCCTTGCTGCGGACGAAGCGCCGTATATAGCAGTAAGCGGTCAGCGAGGCGACACCGTGCTTGAGCGCGAGCAGAAAGGGTATCGCGTAGGTGACAAGTCCTCGCGGGAGGAGTACCGACAGCCAGAAAAAGGGGCTCGCCGACAGGTAGAACGAGTAGGAGGTGAGCCAGTCCGAGCCGAGGTCTGTGAACCAGTTCCAGCCGAACTGACCGTTCCTCACGGCGTCGTTCGATAGATTGTAGAACGGTATCTGCTGAGCGTTGAAATCGCCGTAGTAGATGAAGTAGCCCCTGTCGCAGACCATTACCGGCAGCAGCGACAGCAGAAGCACGAAAAATCCGAGCAGGAAAGCCGCAAGGTAGCGTTCCCGCGAATATCGGGTATATTTTAAAGTCTGAGTTTTCATTACAGCCTCCGAATATCAAACATAACATGATAATTATACCACAAATACAATAATAATGCAATATTCGGAGCTGTAAATGAGTATAAGAAAACCACGGGATCCAATTATGTTGATTAGAAAAATTAATTTGTAGGGAACGTCGCCCTCGCCGTTCCGTTCTGTGACTTCGCTGTAACACATTCCCTCCTCCGGAAATATAATGTATTGGCAGACGTAAGCTCTGTCATAAAGCAAAGGAGGAAATATCATGGCAGCATTCTATAATCAGGCAACGCTTTCCTATAACGGCAGCGTAGCAGTTTCAAATATAACCACAGGCGAGATAATCGAGACACTTTCCGCGGCTAAGGAGGCGGTCACAGACACCTATACCACCGGCTCGGACACAGTATTCGCGGTCAGCCTTGTAAACAGCGGAACAGCTGATTTCACAGGTCTTACCCTCACCGACAACCTCGGCGAATACAGCTACGGCGACCCTGCGGCAGAGGCGGTCCCGCTCACCTACAGGGAGGGCTCGGCAAAGTATTATATCAACGGTGTACAGCAGGCTGAGCCGACTGTAACATCGTCCGCACCGCTTGTTATCAGCGGAATAACAGTTCCCGCAGGCGGCAGCACGATGATACTCTACGAGGCAGAGATCAACCGTTTTGCTCCGTTCGGAGAGGGAGCCTCTATTACCAACACAGCGGAGATATCAGGCGTTGCAAAAGCAATCCTCGCATCTGCAAGCACGACCATAACTCCCGAGAGCGGAGCTTCGCTCACTATCGCGAAGTCGCTCTCGCCGGCTGAGGTAGCTGAAAACGGCGAGGTGACATACACCTTCATCATACAGAACAGCGGAAGCGTACCCGTTACAGCCGATGACAGCGTAGTATTCACAGACGTATTCGACCCCGTTCTCGACATCACCTCCGTGACATTTAACGGCACTGACTGGAGCGAGGGCACGAACTACAACTACGTTCCCGCAAGCGGAACATTCACAGTCCCCGAGGGACAGATAACAGTTCCCGCGGCAGAGTACACTCAGAATCCCGACACAGGCGAGTGGAACGTCCAGCCGGGAGCAGCAGTTCTCGTTATCACAGGAAACATCACAGTCCAGTAAAAAGCGTCATCAGCATTTTTCCCCGGGGCAGAAGCTCCGGGGGAGCTTTTTTGCGCGGTATTGCCTATATTTTTTAGTTAACCTGATATAACATTTTCTGATACCTATTGACAAAAGCCTATCATTGCAGTATAATATAAGCATAACCTTATCAAGAGAGGCGGAGGAAACAGGTCCTGTGAAGCCCGGCAACCTGACATTCAAGGTGCTAAATCCTGCGGTTTAACCGGAAGATGAGGAGTATGAACAAGGTTCAGTACGCGCGTCCGAAGGGGCGCGCTTTTTTGATAAGGAAGTTATTTCTGGAGGTCACATAATGAAAAAGGTTTTCTTCACATCGGAATCAGTAACAGAGGGACATCCCGATAAGATCTGCGACCAGATCTCGGACGCTGTCCTCGACGCTCTGCTCGAGCAGGACGAGAACTCGCGCGTTGCGTGCGAGACAGCCGTAACAACGGGCATGGTGCTCTGCATGGGCGAGATATCGACAAAGGCATACGTTGATATCCCCGGCATTGCAAGAAAGGTCATCAGCGACATCGGCTACGACAGAGCAAAATACGGATTTGATGCACATACCTGTGCAGTTCTCACATCTATCGACGAGCAGTCACCCGACATCGCAATGGGCGTTGACGAGGCATTCGAGTACAGAGAGCAGAACGGCGACAGCGACGGACTTTCAAACGGCGCAGGCGATCAGGGAATCATGTTCGGCTATGCCTGCAACGAGACAAAGGAGCTCATGCCGCTTCCTATCTCGCTCGCACACAAGCTCGCGCTCCGTCTCACAGAGGTAAGAAAGGACGGCACGCTCCGTTATCTCCGTCCCGACGGAAAGACTCAGGTGACTATCGAATATCACGACGACAAGCCCGTCCGCGTTGATGCAGTTGTCGTATCCTCACAGCATTCGGCTGACATTTCACTTGAACAGCTCCGCCGCGACATTGAAGAGACCGTTATCCGCGAGATAATTCCGGCAGAGCTCATGGACGAGAACACAAAGATATTCATCAATCCTACAGGACGTTTCGTAGTCGGCGGACCTCAGGGCGACAGCGGACTCACAGGACGCAAGATAATCGTTGATACATACGGCGGATACTCACGTCACGGCGGCGGAGCATTCAGCGGCAAGGACCCGACGAAGGTTGACCGCAGTGCTGCATATGCCGCAAGATATATCGCAAAGAACATCGTTGCGGCAGGACTTGCAGACAAGTGCGAGGTACAGCTCTCATACGCTATCGGCGTAGCTCAGCCTATCTCGATACTTGTTGACACATTCGGCACAGGCAAGGCAGACGAGAACAAGCTCTCAGAGGCGGTTTCAAAGGTATTCGACCTCAGACCGTCAGCTATCATCAAGATGCTCGACCTCAGAAAGCCGCAGTACAGACAGCTTGCTGCATACGGTCACATGGGACGCGAGGACCTCGGTGTTGCATGGGAAAAGACCGACAGAGCAGAAGCTCTCAAGGCAGCGCTCAGCTAAAAAGCATTCAAGGACAGGCGAATTCGCCTGTCCTTTATTTTTTGCAGAGGCGGATATTGTCCGCCAGTGCCTGCTGTTCTTTAGTTGCTGTAAAATGATATGACGTATTGAACGGACAACTTTTTGTATCACAGCACAAAAAATCAGTTAATGAGCATTATACATCATTGCTTTCCGCCCGAAAGTGTTATATAATACATAGTAGTGGAAACACTGGGGAAATCAGAATGTGATAGTCACATTCAAAACGAATATTTTAATTATTTGGTTTAGGAGGATATTTGAAATGAAACATTCTTTTAGCAAGAGAGCCGCTGCTGCAGCGGCATCGGCAGTAATGTCGGTAACAGCGATCACAGGCACGATAACGACCACCTTAATACCAAACCTCTCTGATATGGCGGTGACGGCCGCCGCAGCTGAAAGCAGCGTCAAGGTGCTTTCAGCTGTAGGATATGGCGAGGGCATATATGCTACATGGTCATCAGTTTCAGGAGCTTCCGGCTACAACGTATACGTTGACGGCAAGAAGATAGACTCGATGCTGATAAGACAGTACCCCGGCTTCATGAGAGCCGACGCAGTCGGCTTGAAGGCAGGAAGCCACACAATGAAGATAGTTCCCGTTATCAACGGCAATGAGGACGGCTCGAAGGCTGCCGAGAAGCAGATAACAGCCAAGGCACACGACAGGTCCGGCTTCGGCTTCAAGAACGGCACTTCTTCCGGCGCATACAACGATGACGGAACTCTCAAGAGCAATGCTACCGTAATATACGTTACAAATGCAAATAAAGACAGCGTTACAGTTTCGCTCCCTGACAAGAAGGGCAGCGCCGCAACTCTCACAGGCGTTCAGAACATCATTCTCGGACTCAAGAGCAATACAAAATGCGGACCTGTTTGTCTCCGCTTCATCGGCAATATAACCGACCCCTCCGTGCTCACAAAGGGCGACCTCTACGTAGATACCGCGACCTGCGGACTCACTGTTGAGGGCATCGGCAACGACACGACCTTCAACGGCTTCGGACTCGTTCTCAAGAACACTTCCAACTGCGAGATAAGAAATATCGGCTTCATGAACTGCAACAGCAGCGAGGGCGACGACTGCGGACTCCAGCAGGGAAATAACCATATATGGGTACACAACTGCGATTTCTTCTACGGCGACGCAGGTAGCGACGCTGACCAGAAAAAGGGCGACGGCTCACTCGATACAAAAAAGTCCACCTATGTTACACATTCCTACAACCACTTCTGGGATAACGGAAAGTGTAATTTACAGGGCATGAAGGACGAGACTACCAGCAACTACATCACCTACCACCACAACTGGTACGACCACTCTGATTCGCGCCACCCGCGAATCAGAACGTGCTCTGTTCACTGCTACAACAACTACTTCGACGGTAATGCAAAGTACGGAGTAGGCGTTACTCTCGGAGCCTCCTGCTTTGTTGAGAACAACTATTTCAGAAACTGCAAATCGCCTATGCTCAGCTCGATGCAGGGCACAGACATCGCCAACGGAACTGCTGCCGCAACATTCTCAGGCGAGGACGGCGGTATCATCAAGGCATACGGCAACTACATGACAGGTCAGAAGGGCTATGTCACATATCAGCAGAACAACTCCGACTTCGACGCATACGCCGCTTCATCGAGAAACGAATCCGTTCCTGCTTCTGTAAAGACAAAGCAGGGCGGCACATCATACAACAACTTTGATACAGATTCAAACGTAATGTACAACTACACAGCCGACAAGGCAGAGGACGTTCCCGGCATCGTAACTGCAAACGCAGGACGCGTTGACGGCGGCGACTTCAAGTGGAAGTTCGACAACAGCGTTGACGATGCAAGCTATGCCGTGAACGATGCACTCAAGAGCGCACTCGTTTCCTACAAGGACAGCATAACCGCTATCGGCAGCGGCTTTAAGGAGGACAACACACCCGCTCCTGTAACAACTACTCAGGCACCGGTCACAACTCAGCCGGTAGTTACGACTGTTACAACAACGGCTCAGCCGGCAGTTACCACAACTACCCAGACTCAGCCGTATATCCCCGTATCAAACGGAAATTACCCCTTCAGCGGCAGCAACGTCATCTTCGCCTCACCCAGCGGCGGCGGAGACGGCAAGTCAGTTTCTTCGCCGACAGACGTTCTCACAGCGATAAAGAATGTGCCGGCAGGAGGTTATATCTACCTCCTCGAGGGTACATATAAGTATACAGAGACCATTCTCATCGAGGAGAGCAATGCCGGAGCTTCGGGCAGCTACAAGACAATTGCCGCATATCCGGGAGCAAAGGTAAAGTTCGACTTCACCGGACAGGCTGTTGACGCTTCTGCAAGAGGATTCGTGCTCGACGGCTCATACTGGCACTTCTACGGCTTTGAGATAGCAAATGCCGGCGACAACGGAATGCTCCTCTCGGGCGATAACAACATCATCGAGATGATGGTATTCAACGACAATCAGGACACAGGACTCCAGATATCACGCCTCAACGGCTCATATACAAGCATTTCGCAGTGGCCTACAAACAACCTCGTAAAGAACTGCACATCGCGCAATAACTGCGACGACGCAACAATGGAGAATGCAGACGGATTTGCTGCAAAGCTCACCTGCGGCGAGGGCAACGTCTTTGACGGCTGTATGGCATATAATAACTCCGACGACGGCTGGGACCTCTACGCTAAGGAGGCAACAGGACCTATCGGCAAGGTGACTATCAGGAACTGTATCGCATTCCGCAACGGCTTCACCGAGAACGGAAAGGGCTACGGCGACTGCGACGGCAACGGCTTCAAGCTCGGCGGCGGCGGAGTAGGAACTCGTCACAAGGTCGAGAACTGTCTCGCATTCGAGAACCTCAACTGCGGCTTCACCGACAACAACAACCCGCTCTTCGGCGATATGAAGGACTGCACAGCCTACAACAACGGCATCGGCGGCAAGGGCAAGGGCAACTACTTCGTTTACAGATGCGCCGCAGATGCAACGCTCGTGAACCTGATGTCCTACTACAACACAGGCAAGGTCTCCAAGACCAATGCTCCCGGAATCAGTCTCGCGACTGATAAATTCGTCGGCAAGATGAGCAATTCCATTCAGTTCAACAACAACGGAAACTACTACTACAACAAGAATCAGGTAGACATGACCAGCGGAGCCAAAATAGGCGACGTTGTAAAGCCTGCTGATTCCGACTTCATGAAGCTCGATGTTCCGGCAATGGGTACAGACTTCCATACAGCATGGAGAAAGTCCGACGGCTCACCGGCTCCTGCGGGATTCGCAGAGGCGAACGGCACATATAAGTCGCTCGGCTACCATATGGCTTCGGGCATATCACAGGCAAGCGCACCCGCAGTTTACAGCGACAAGGAGGTAATACCTGTAACAACAGAGCCGGCAACGACAACAACATCGACGACCACTTCCACGACAACAACAACTACCGAGACAACAACAACTGCACCTGTTAACGTCAAGCTCGGCGACGCTAATCTTGACGGAAACGTAACGATTGCAGATTCAGTTGCGATTCTCCAGTATATCGGCAACAAGGACAAGTACAACCTCAGCGCTGAGGCGCTCAGCAACGCTGATGTATATAACAGAGGCGACGGAGTAACTCCGAGAGACGCGCTTACTATCCAGAAGCTTGACGCCGGTCTTATAGCAGAGCTCCCGGAATCGTGAGATTTCGGTCCCCCTAAATATAATGATATAATGAAAAAAGGACCATTTAAGGTCCTTTTTTCATTATAATGATGTTTATTTCCGGAAACGTAATAATCATGCAGGGGCTGATGCCCACATCAGCCCGGGAAAATATGTGACGTGGCGATGTGGGCATCGCCGCCTACAATATCATTAGCCGGATCTTTTATATCGTTATCGGAGCTTCGCCGTAATTGTCGGGGAGAGTAGTGGACTCTTCCGGATCGCCGCTGCTTTCGCTGCTCTCACTGCCGCTGTTATAGCCGTAAGAGTAGGAGCTGTACTGCTGGTCGTACTGTTCGATGAACTCCTTGTAGAAATCCTCGAAGCTTTCAAGGTCCATTGATTTCCAGACCCAGTCATACTTCGGGTCGGAGTATTCCGAGAATTCCTCGGGGATCTCGCCGGTCTCGTGGTAGTCGTTGATATACTTCTGCGGGTCCTGAGAGAAAGTGAGAACGTCCTCGTTTATTCCCTTGAACACGGTAAACGACAGGAGATACACCACGCACATCATTAAAGAGATGAGAGCTCCGACAACTGCGAAGGCTGTTCCGCCCTTTTTCAGACAGAGCGAGAGAATACACAGCAGCAGCGCTGCAAAGGAGACTGCGAACAGGAACATTCCCACTGCGGGAATAACCGCACAGCAGCCAAGCAGTATAGTTGTGAGGCTGAGGATAAAACCGGTTAGAGCGAGAGCTATCGACTTTTTAGGAGGCTTCTGCGGCATATTGTACTGCTGAAAATTGTTGTTATACTGGTAGTCCATTTAAGCCACCTCTATTTCCTTGAATAATTCGGCGATAGTCTTCAGAGCGCTGATACCTGCGCACGAGAGTACGCCGCTGAAAATTATCACCACTATTGCAACAGCCGTGAGAGCGTTTACTTTTTTGTCAGTTTCAGTGCTCGGACCCTTTGCCGAGGTCTTGAGTATCATCACGCCCATGAATATAGACACTATCAGCGTTAGAGGAGAGCCGCTGCAAAGCGATAACAGACCTACCATAAGCAGCACCATAAACAGCGCCGTTGCCTTTGGTGAAGCTGTAGGTTTTGCATTGGGGTCTGCGGGTCTCTCGTAGGTCCTGCCGTTAACGACGGTCCGCTGCATCTGCCTTTCCGGCTGAGCGGGAGCAGACATCTGCTGTGTCGGCTGAGGGTACTGCATGGTCTGCTGAGCAGTAGGGCTCGGGTAGACATTGCTCTGCGGAGTGCGGTTGTAGGCTCCGCCGGACCACTTATCGTAGCGCTCGTGGAAATTTCCCTCGTCGCAGAGGTGTCCCGCGTGAGAGCCGTAACGTTTTGCGTCCTTTATGTCATCGACGATATCGGTATCCGATTCGTCTATCATATGGTATGAGGATTCGTCAATAGTTTCTCTGTTGCCGAACATTCGATTCACTTCCTTTTAATAGGCTCAGAATTGGGTCTCCCACGTCCAGCTTCTTATCTCGAGCTCGTTGAGGTTGTACGGAGTTTTCTGGTAGACGCAGTAGTTGAGCCAGTTTGAGAACATGAGGTTTGCGGTACAGCGCCACGAGAAAACGGGAGTATTTTTCGGGTCATCATTCGGGAAATAGTTATAGGGTATCTGAATGTCGATACCCTTATCCACATCGCGGAAATACTCAGCGGCAATGGTATCGCGGTCGTATTCGGAGTGACCGGTGATGAAATACTGTCTGCCGTTCTTGTTGGCGACGATGTGAACGCCGGAGAGCTCGGACGATGTAAGTATCTCGAGCTGTTCCACCTTTTCGATGTCCTCGCGGCGGACTTCGGTATTTCTGCTGTGCGGAACGAAGAATATATCGTCAAATCCGCGGAGGAGCTGACGGTTTTCTATCTCGACCTTATGGGGGAAGATGCCGAACATCTTCTGCTTGAGGGGGTATTTCGGGACTCCGAAGTGGTAGTACAGACCCGCCTGAGCCGCCCAGCATATGTAAATAGTCGAGAATACGTGAGTTTTCGACCACTCGAAAATCTCGGTAATTTCCTTCCAGTAGTCCACCTGCTCGTATTCGAGGAGCTCGACCGGCGCACCGGTGACTATCATGCCGTCGTAGCGGCGGTCCTTTATCTCATCGAAGGTCTTGTAGAATGCCTCGAGGTGGTGGTGGGAGGTATTCCGAGAAACGTGAGAAGCCATTTGCAGGAGCTCGATATCCACCTGCAATGGCGTATTACTGAGCAGTCGCAGGAGCTGACATTCGGTCTCTATCTTTTTTGGCATTATGTTCAGGATAATGACTTTAAGCGGACGGATATCCTGATGCTCCGCGCGCTCCTTGGACATAACAAAAATATTTTCTTCTCCAAGCGTTTTGAACGCCGGAAGTTCTGATGATATGCGTATCGGCATTTCAAATCGCTCCTTTCAGTGTATTATTAGTATCCTTTTCTTCTTTCTCTGCCGTTGTTTTCAGTATATCTGTAATTTGTTGAGAGAGACCCTTTTGGAAAGGGGTCTGGGGTGACTCCCCGCAGTGCGGGGAGATGCCTGAAGGGCAGAGGGGCCCGCCGCCGTCAGCGGGAACCTTTCTTCAGAAAGGTTTTCCCCAGTAAACTGCGGATGTACTGCAAACGACAGCAAAGAGAGAAGAAGAGGAGGTCAATGATTACAGTGCTCACAAGAGTTCATAAAGCGGTCGAGGTCGTCGGCGACAGTGGAGTCGCCCTCGAGGAATCTCAGCTTTTTCAGAGCATCGTAACCGGTCTTGTCCGGAAGTCTGAACTCGCACTTTCCGATAGCCTTCAGGCAGCTCTTGAACATGACCGAGCGCACGAGCCCGTCACAGAGCATGAGGTCGCCGCCGTCGTCGTAATCGTAGACGACCGTCTTATCGCCCTCGTATGAGTAGGCGATAAAGCCGAGGACATCCCCACCGTCGAGCGCCTCTGTGATATGGAGCTTCACAACGCCGGGATTAGCCGCGAGGAGCTCCTCATAGCCGGCGGTGTCGAATCTTTCCTGTATTTCGAGCATATCAGCCGACCTTTCCGATAGCGGTCCTGAGAGCGCGGAGCTCCTCGGCAGTGAGCTCGCGCCAAGTGCCGGGTTTGAGCATACCGAGTCTGAGCGGACCGATGCTTATGCGGCGGAGCCTTGCAACTTCAAGACCCACAGCCTCGCACATCTTGCGTATCTGACGGTTTCTGCCCTCTTTTATGGTGATGAGCATGACAACTCTTCCGGGAGTTTTATCCTTAACGACAACAGTCGCGGGGAGAGTTTTCCTGCCGTCTATCTCTATGCCCTCCGAGAGCTGAACGAGCTGTTCATCGGTGATATCGGGGCGGACGGTAACTCGATAGGTCTTGGAGATATGTCTGCTCGGGTGCATTATGCTGTTGGCGAATTCGCCGTCGTTAGTGAACAGGAGCAGTCCCTCAGAGTTGCGGTCGAGTCTTCCGACGGGGTAAACGCGCTCCTCGACGTCCTCGAGCAGGTCCATAACGCAGCGGCGGTCGAGTTCGTCGGAGACGGTCGTAACGTAGCCGCGTGGCTTATTCATCATTATGTAAACGAAATTTTTCTTGCGGGGCATATAAAGGCGTTCACCGTCGATAGTGATGAGGTCTCTGAAACCGCACTTATCGCCGAGCTTAACGGGGTGACCGTTGAGCTTTACCTTACCGCGTGAGATGAGCTCCTCAGCCTTGCGGCGTGAGCAGTAGCCGCTGTCGGCAATCATTTTCTGAATCCTTATTTTTTCCATTATATCCTTCACTTTCTGAAAACAGTGATTTTCGGGCTGAAAGCTCCGTGACGGTTTTATCGGCAGCTCCGACCGCCAAAGAGTTTACGTCCGGATTTTTTCTTTTTAGCGGGAGCGCTCTTGTAAGCGGCATTTTCCGCGGCATAAAGCGGAATACGTCTAATCTCCCTGCCGCGGCAGCTGATACTCAGCTCCGCGAGCTTGTCGCCCGCATTTACGGGCGCATATATGAAAAGCGGCGATATCACGGTGTAGCTGAGCTCTTCCTCGCCCATAGATGTGACCGGAGCGGGAAGCTCCTGCGCCTTTGCTTTTATGGTGTCAGAGCTCCCGCCGGCGAGTGGGAGCTCGATATCCTGCGGGATATCCGGCTCGAAGGTATGGACCTGCCCGAAAGCGTAGTCATACATAGCCATGTGGTCGTTCCAGTCGTTACGGTCGTTCAGCGTCACGCAGACGAGGTTTTTCCCGTCCCGCTCGCAGGCGGATACGAGACATCTTCCTGCTTCGTCGGTGAAGCCGGTCTTTACACCGTAGGTGCCTCCGTACATTGAGAGCAGCTTGTTGGTATTTTTCAGCCAGCGCGGATAGGGCGGGTCGCCGAATTCGACCTTCATGCTCTCAGATGAGCAGATATCGCGGAAAACATCGTAGCGCAGAGCCTCTGACGCGAGTATCGCCATATCATACGCAGACGAGCCGTGTCCCTCGCCCTCAAGACCGGAGGGAGTGACGAAATAGGTCTTTGAGAGCCCCATTTCCTGAGCGCGTGAGTTCATAAGCTCGGCGAATTTGTCGATGCTTCCGGAAATACGCACAGCCGCCGCATTAGCGGCGTCGTTGCCCGATGGCAGGAGCATTCCGCAGCAGAGCGCCCGCTTAGTGACGATATCGCCCTCCTGCAAGCCCATAGACGAGCCCTCGACGTGAATGGCATCGCTGTCCACCACGAACGGGACGTCGAGACCGCCGCTTTCTATGCAGAGCAGGGTAGTCATTATCTTGGTCGTGCTCGCCATAGGGAGCTTCTCGCCGCTGTTTCGCGAGAATACGACCTCGCCGGTATCGGCAGAGACAACGACTGCTGCCTTAGCGGATATATCGGGCTCGTCAGCCGCATAGGCGGCAGGAAAACGCAGTCCTGCCATAAGCAGGACCGCGGCAATAACTGGAACTGTTTTTTTCATACGCAAACCTCCGAAAAATTATTCAGTAAAGGTTATGCGTCCGGAGCACCGATTATACTAAGCTCAGTCGCTGATAGTAACGTCGCCCTCTTCAGTATTTCCGCCCTTTTTCTTTGCGAGGAAGCCCTGCACCTTTTCAACGATAGCCGGAACAGCGCTTACAGCACTGCTTATGGGGTCGTTAGCGGAATCCATAGTTATCATCTTAGCCTCGCCTGCGGGACTGATAACGAGGAAGCCCTCGGGCTTGATGCTTACGCCTGCGCCTGCTCCGCCGCCGAAGAGGTCCTTGTCGTACTTCGAGGGGAGGTCGGAGCCGCCGGAAGCGAAACCGTATGATACCTTGGATATCGGGATTATCGTAGTACCGTCGGCAAGGGTGATAGGCTCGCCAATAATGGAGTTTACATCAGCCATTTCTCTTATCTTGTCGATAGAGATTCCGAGTATTTCATTAACGGGTGTCTTTCTTGTATCCATGATTAAAACCTCACTTTTGCCTTACGGCTTGTTTTTTTAGTTTTCGTTCCTGCAATTTATAGGGAATGAAATATCTGAACAAATATGTTATCAGGAGCGCAGCTCCTGCGATAACCACTGTAATTGGTCTTACGCTCAGCTTGCCGGAGGCGTCCCAGCGGGACTTGTCGAGTCCGAAGCCGGCGTTGATATCGACAGTTTTGAGCTTGACGTTGAAAAGCACGCCCAGCCAGCCGAGCACGTTATATGCGGCTCCGCTTATCCTGCCGTAGTTGAGAGCACACTTGTAAGCGTCCTCGTTTGCGATGATGAAGTCGATATACAGCTCGTGGAGCTTCACGCCCTTGAATATCCTGAGTATCGGGCGGTCGGCGGCACGCCAAATATCGAGTACGAAGTCCGCTTTATCTATAAGCGTTTTCGGGAATTCTATCTCGTCTTTTTCTTTTTTCTTCTTTTTATGCTTTTCTTTTTTGGGCTTTTCTGGTTTTTCGGGCTCTTCCTCGGGGAGCTCCTCTTCTGCCGCTTCAGCGGCGGGAGCGCTCTCCTCTGCGGGAGCCTCCTCCGGCGTTACGGAAGTCTGTTCCTCGGGCTTTTCTGTCGTATCCGGAACAGTATCCGTGCTCATTTCCTCGATATCGGAAGTATCCTCATCTTCGGAGAAGTCCTCATCGGGGGAGAAGCCGTCCTGTCCGGCTTCGGTGTCTTTTTTCTTTTTGCGTCTGAGATACCACGCGATGAGCCCTCGCTTGTCCGAATCATAGAGAAGCAGGAACGAGTATTTCAGCTTGTAGGTGAGCTTGTTGCCGAGGAAAGCCGCCTCAGCCCTTATGGGGAGCCAGAGTATCAGGAGAATGATGCCAAGAACGGCAAGAATTATCCACAGCAGAATTTTCAGAACTATCATTCATGCCGCTCCTTTCGGTTATATTTGAGTTCGACTTACTCGGTAAGACCTACCGCGCCCTCGTCCTCCTCGGGGATATCGAGGGGGAGCTGGTCGTCCTCGATGACTACGTTCTCATGTCCCGCGAGAGGCGGGAGGTCAGCAATGGAGCTGAGTCCGAACGTGCGGAGGAATACGGGAGTTGTCCGGTAGACTATGGGCTTGCCGGGTACGTCAAGACGTCCGGCTTCTTCGACGAGTCCCTTTTCGACGAGGTTATTGACAACGGACGAGCTGTCAACGCCGCGGACATTCTCGACGAAGCTCTTGGAAACCGGCTGATTATAGGCGATTATCGTAAGAGCCTCCATACCTGCGTTCGAGAGGGGAGTATTCTTTTTGGTTTCGAGAGCCATGCGTATCTGCGGAGCAAATTCCTCGCGTGTACACATCTGATAGCTGCTGTCGAGCTTTTTGATGCAAATACCGCTGCCGCAGCCGTCGTAGCGCTCGTTGAGGAGCTTTATCATAGAGGGGATAGTACCCACGTCTATGCCGCTTGCCTGCGAGAGACGGTACAGCTCGACGGGCTCGCCGCTTGCGAAGAGAATAGCTTCTATTGCGCCGAGTTTTTCTTTGATCTCCACTTTTTGCGTCCCTCTCTTTCCATTTCTCCCTTGAAGAAGATGAGTGTATTGTCCTCGCTTATGGTGATTCGTCCGAAGCGTGTGAGCTCGAGGACGGCGAGGAAAGTCGCAACTCTTGCCGAGCGGTCGGTAACGCCCTCATAGAGCTTGTCCATGTAGACCTCGCCGGTGGTATAGAGCTCGCGGAGGATATGCACGACCTTGGTAAGAACGGGCACTATCTTACGCTTTACGACTGAATTAATCTTGTTTTCGATGTGCAGCTTCTGGGTATCGGGGCGGAGCTTCTTATTGGAAACGGCGCTGTACGCGAGAACGAGTCTTTCCGGCTCATGCACGAGCGTATAGGTCATATCCGCCTTTATCTTCATAGGCTGACGGACGAATATATCGCTGCCGATATTGCGCTCGGCGAGCGCCTTTGCAGCAGCCTTGCACAGCGAGAGCTCAATGAGAGCGCCCTCGAGTTCTTTTTTCATCTGCTCGGCTTCCTCGGGCTGAGGAAGGAGGGCGGCGGTCTTGATGTAGATGAGCCTTGCCGCCATTTCGAGAAATTCTCCGGCGAGTTCGAGGTCCTGCTTGTGCGCCTCCTCTATAAAAAGGAGGTACTGCTCGAGGAGCTTGGATATCTCGATGTCGCAGATGTTGAGCTTGTGCTTGGTTATGAGTGCGAGCAGAACATCGAGCGGACCCTCGTACACGTCGAGCTTGTAATTGATAGTCTCCATATCAGCCGATCAGGTGGGGGAATATCAGAACGAACGGGAGATTTAACAAGCCATCGATCAAACCTATAAGCCAGCCGAGCGGGTCGATAAGACCTCTTGTGAGGTCGCCGATGAAGAAAAGTCCGAAGAGGACTATCGTCGAGACCTGATGTATCAGCTGATGATTTGCGTAGTACCAGTTGTGGAATTTAGCTCCTGCAAACTGGTTGAGCACCTGAAATCCGTCAAGAGGCGGAAGGGGGAGCAAATTTATTACTCCGAGGCAAACATTTATGCTCGATATGACAGTGAGTACGAGAAAGAATGCCTGAAGCGGGGTGAAGCTTGTTAATAAAACAGAGCCGGACAGTGCAGAAGAAACCACGATATAAGGGCTTACAAAAGAACCAAGATTACTGCTGTAGCTTTCATACACAGGCGGTATCAGCAGCAGCAGACAGGGTATCAGCTTGCACACTATTGCTGCGAGAAAATGCGAAACAGGTCCCGCGAGTGAAACTGTAACAACGCCGCGTCTGAAATTCTTCATGCGGACGTAGTTTATAGGCATGGGCTTGGACCAGCCGAAGCCGATGAGGAAGATCATTATCGCGCCTATGGGGTCAAGGTGAGCCATAGGGGAAAGCGTGATGCGGCCCTCGCGCTCGGAGGTATCGTCGCCGTTCCACTTTGCGACCAGTCCGCGTGCGGAGTTGGTCATCGGCATGACAAGCAGGAGCATGAGAATGCGTGAAAAATATTTAAAAAATTTCTGTAAAAGGTCGATGTTATCCATAAGCACCTCGATAATTTTTTTAATCTAATATAAGCATATAACTCTCCGTACAAAGTTACACATTATTTATTATACAACAAATGCACAAATTTTTCAAGTCTAAAATACAATTTTACGGTCGAATAAAAAAATTTAGGTTTTTTTTCAAAAAAGGCTTGCATTTTTCTCTGATATGTGTTACAATATTCATGTTGTCTAATTCGGCAGAGATTTCAGCCGGAGGATATGATGAATAATTAAGGAGGTGCAGCCTGATGGCAAAATGTGATATCTGCGGAAAGGGAGTAACTTTCGGAATAAAGGTTTCCCACTCACACAGACGTACAAACAGAACATGGAAGCCTAATGTAAAGCGTGTTAAGGCTATCGTCAAGGGTACTCCTTGTCATATCTACGCTTGCTCAAGATGCCTGCGTTCAGGTAAGGTCGAGAGAGCTAACTAATTGTACATCGTGTATGTGAGAGCGTTCCAATGGAACGCTCTTTTTGCGTATACGGCATTTTTTAGTTGGTGAACATATGATGCAGCAGCTCACGCAGCGCTTTTTTCCACTGGGAATACAGCGCGATATCCTCCTTGACGGGGACTTTTCCGGCGTTGAGCGCCTCGTATACTCGCATTCCGGCGAGCTCGCCTCCCTGCGGCAGAGCGGTCACTTCACCGGAGAAAGCCGCTGTGCCGCTGACTTCGCCCCTGCATGAGACTACCGGAGGAGCGCCTGCGCTGTCGGTTATAAGGAGCTCCTCGCCTGCGGGAGCGGCTTCGCTGAGTGTCAGCTTTGTAAACGGCGGGAGCAGGACTTCCGCTTCTTCGGGCTTGGCGTAGTGCGGCAGAGCCGCTCCGACGTCGATACATAGGCTTCCGGCGGGGATATGCAGCTCCATGAGGGCGATGCCGAGGCGGTCGCGGTAAGCGCTGAGGAAGCCGTTTTTCGAGGCCGAAGTGAAGGAGACAGTCTGAGCCTTTTCGCGGCAGAGCTGATAGTCCGAGTATCGCTCGACCCTGTGAGTGACCGTATCTTCCGCAGAAATGCTCTTGCGGAAGGCGGAGAAGAGGTCGCTGAAAAAACCGGTAAGCCGCTCGGTATCGGCGATGATTGCGGGATTGAGGAGCTTCCCCTCGGCGGCGCGGGCTCTCTCGGAGGAGATATCCGGAAAGAAGAGCGAGTTCAGCACGACATATGCCTTAGGGTCGCTGAAAAACGGGTTGGAGCCCGAAACATCGCCGATATAGAAGCGCAGAGCGCGTATTTCTTTTTCGTTCAGCATAGAAATCACCTCATAAAAATTATGGGCGCACGATGTGCGCCCTTCTGCTTATTTAGTTTCCTGTGGGAGCCTGTTCTCCGCCTTCGCCTGGAGTTACATTTCCGGGGTCAGGAGTTACATTGCCGGGATCTGGATTTACAGGGTCGGTCGGCTGGATGTTGGGGTCGGGAGTTACAGGGTCAGTAGGCTGGATATTGGGGTCGGGATTGGGATTTGTAGGATTCTCGTTATTGGGAGTAGTCGTAGGCGGCGTAAATATGCCGTTCGGGTCGTGCTCGTAGGGATTATATGGTCTGTCGCCGTTGGGGTCGGTCTGACCCTCGACAGGAGTTGTCTGAGTATCGTCGCCGTAGGGCATTTCGCCTGTGGGGATACGTCCGTTCATCGAGAAGCCGGAGCCCGTAGTGATAACGATATTCACGCTTGCGAGAGACTTTGCGGAAGTTCTCTTTGAAGCAGTAGTCCTTACTTCGGCGGTAGTCACCTTTGAGGAGGGCGATGATGCAGTCGTGAGAGCGCTTGTGGAGGTCTGGAGCTCCTCGCCCTGCTTGAAGATATTCTCGCCGCGTCCGATGTTGGACATTACCTTCTCGGAAGGAGTTATCGGGAAAGCGATGAAGAATACGAGTATAAGAACGGTGAGAACGACGAAGCTGCCGCACGAGAGCAGAGTTATCTTCGTGGACTTTTTAAGTCCGCTCATAAATTCTGAAAGTTTATTCATTGATAATACACTCCAAATCAAATTATCTTTGTAAGCAGATACATTATTATTTTATCTCAAAATGCATGAAAAGTCAATAGAGAAATGTGATAAATCGGAGAAAATTCACCGTGATTATTTGTTGGAATTGGGGCTTGGTATTGACAATGCGGAGGGAATGAAGTAAAATGTATTTATCAGCAGAAAAAACAAGAAAGTTGAGATGCTTATGAAAAGAGCAGTTACAATACAGGATATATCATGCTTCGGCAAGTGTTCGCTCACCGTGGCGCTTCCGATAATATCAGCGATGGGCATTGAGACGGCTGTAATACCGACAGCAGTGCTCTCGACGCACACAGGCGGATTCGAGGGTTACACCTTCCGCGACCTCACGGGCGATATCCCGGGGATAACCTCCCACTGGAAAAAGCTCGGACTGGGCTTTGACGCGATATACACCGGATATCTCGGCTCTCCGGCGCAGGTAGAGATAGTCTCGGACTTTTTCGACAGCTTCAACACTGACGAGAATTTCATAGTTGTCGACCCGGTAATGGGCGACTCGGGAAAGCTCTATTCAGGCTTCACGGGCGAGCTTGTGGACGGGATGCGGAGACTTTGCTCGAAGGCGGACTACGTTATCCCTAACATGACGGAGGCGTCGTTCCTGCTTGGGATACCCTACTCTGAGGAAAACAGCGAGAAGCACACGAAGGAGCTCCTTAAACGCCTTGCGGAGCTCGGATGCAGATATCCCGTACTCACGGGCGTCCGCTGGAACGAAAAGGAACAGGGAGCTGCCGCATACGACCCTGTTTCCGATACATACAGCTTTTCCTTCGGCGAGCACGTAAACAGGCATATGCACGGCACCGGCGACATCTTCGCGAGCGTTTTCACCGGAGCCGTCACTCTTGGCAAGACCCTGCCGCAGGCTCTTGACATGGCAGTCCGCTTCACGACCGACTGCATAAAGGCGACTCTGCCTACTGCGGACGAGGTCTGGTACGGAAGCTGTTTCGAGCTCTGTCTCGGCGACCTTATAAAGTACGTGAATGAATGAAACACAGCGTCTGCATCTAACGTCCGCAGGCGCTGTTTTTATGGAAACCATTCCCAATGATTACGATGCCTGATACTGTCCATAATAATACCGGAATAATTTACAGGGGAGTATTGTTATGGCGTACAACAAGGTCGTTATTTCGGGAATAAACACATCTGAGCTGACCGTGCTCAAGGAGGAGGAGAAGATACGTCTCCTGCGCGAGATACGCGAAACAGGCAGCAAGGAAGCCCGCGACAAGCTGGTCAAGGGGAATCTCAGGCTCGTTCTCAGCGTGATACAGCGCTTTACAGGGCGCGGAGAGGATATCGACGACCTCTTTCAGATAGGCGTGATAGGGCTTATCAAGGCGATAAACAATTTCGACCTCACGAAGGAGGTCAGGTTCTCGACGTACTGTGTGCCGATGATAACGGGCGAGCTCCGCCGTCACCTGCGGGATTGCAGTCAGGTGAAGGTCAGCCGCTCGCTGCGCGACCTCGCGTATAAGGCGATACAGGCGAAGGAGCGGCTCATGCTGAAAAATCAGCGCGAGCCCACCATTGAGGAGATAGCTGCCGACATCGGAGAAAAGCGTGCGGACGTAGTCATCGCGCTCGAGAGCATAAGCGACCCGATATCGCTGTACGAGCCGGTATTCTCCGATTCCGACGACACCATGTACATCATGGACCAGATAGGCGACAAAAACGACGTTGACAGCTGGCTGGACGAGCTCTCTATCCGCGACGCGATAAAGGAGCTCGGTGAGCGCGAGCGGAATATCCGGTATCTGCGCTTTCTGAAGGGCAAGACGCAGGTCGAGGTCGCGAACGAGATAGGCATCTCGCAGGCGCAGGTCTCGCGTCTCGAAAAGGGAGCCATAAGCCGCATAAAGGGGAGCGTGTGAAGCAGTAGGGGCGGATATTATCCGCCCGTCTTTCGCGGACGTTAAGGCAACACCACACAAAGACCGCCTGACGTCTTTGTACTGAATCTGCTTGGATATTTTCCGTCATCTTACACAGAAATCCCTTGACATACGTCAGTATGCCTGTGGAATTTCTGTACAATCTGACGAAAAATCTCACGGCGCATCTTCAGCACAATCTTTGTGCGGTATTGCCTTAAA
>JAEEGL017182606.1_pt1 | contig 24449 bp, 15 predicted proteins | sample 9134231 | NCBI WGS metagenome assembly JAEEGL01 (sample SAMN16246548, study PRJNA631951) | gut metagenome | biome: gut microbiome; feature: rumen; material: fiber-attached | host: Bos | place: Iran: Karaj | collected 2018-10
CCTGTCATTCCGGAGTGCATAAAGGTTGAATCTCCGATAACAGCTACAGTCTTTCCTTCAGACTCTTTTCCCCTTACCTTGTTAAAGCCGTGAACAGCTCCGATGGAAGCACCCATGCAGAGAGTCATCTCAATGGCTCCAAGAGGTGGAACAGCACCAAGGGTGTAGCAGCCGATGTCACCAAGGACAGTGCAGTTGTTCTTTTTAAGAGTGTAGAACAAACCTCTGTGAGGACAGCCTGCGCACATTACAGGAGGTCTGTTTGGTACGTTCTCAGAAAGAGTAAAGGTGTCTGTTGTTTCTTTTCCGAAGGCCCTGGCAATGAGATTCTGGGAAAACTCATCGCATACAGGAAGAAGGTCTTTTCCGGTAACTGCAAGACCAAGGGCCTTTACGTGATTCTCGATTATTGGATCAAGCTCTTCTACAACATAGAGCTTATCCACCTTGGAAGCGAAGTCCTTAATGAGCTTCTCGGGGAGAGGATTGGTCATGCCAAGCTTAAGAACGCTTACTGTATCGCCAAATACCTCTTTTACATACTGATATGAAGTGGAAGATGTGATGATACCGATCTGGGTTCCGCCCATTTCTACGCGGTTTAACGGGCAGTTCTCGGCGTACTCTATGAGCTTTCTTGTGCGCTCCTCAACAATGGGATGGCGCTTTTTGGCGTTGCCGGGCATCATTACGTACTTCGCAATGTCTTTTTCATAAGGAAAATCAGGAACCTGGCGCTCTGAAACTGTTACCAGGGACTGGGAGTGAGCCACTCTTGTGCACATCTTAAGAAGGACAGGAGTGTCGTACTTCTCTGAAAGCTCGTAGGCCAGCTTGGTGTACTCAAGGGCCTCAGCGGAATCTGAGGGCTCGATCATGGGAACCTTGGCTGCGATGGCATGGTGCCTTGAATCCTGCTCGTTCTGGGATGAATGCATGCCTGCATCGTCAGCTACAACGATCACAAGACCGGCATTGACGCCAGTGTAGGACATGGTGTAGAGGGGATCCGCTGCTACGTTGAGTCCAACGTGCTTCTGTGCACAAAAGCTCCTGCGGCCTGCAAGGCTGGCACCAAAAGCGGATTCCATGGCTACCTTCTCATTGGGAGCCCACTCGCAGTAGATGTCATCATATTTAGCAGCTTCCTCAGTAACCTCAGTACTTGGGGTTCCGGGATAACTTGAAATAAAGCAGACACCGGCCTCGTAAAGACCACGGGCAACAGCCTTATTGCCCAGCATGATCTGCTTGTCTTTATTGTCATTCATTGCATAACCTCCTACCTTGGAAATAATAAAGAATGGTCACACCCAAGATGTGTATAACTTTAAAGCGATAAAGTGACCTACATATTAGAATAGTTGAAATGGGGGATAAAAGCAAGGAGAAAATAGAAACTATGATCCATGTCTGCTTCCTACAGGCTTTATTGGCAATCAAGCAGACATGGATAAAGTGCGGCCGACAAATGTGGTCCAGTAATCCCATAAACAAGGCCTAGTCGTAGTCATGGTATTGGTCATTTCGAAGCATATAGGGCTATACGTTTTCACAGAGTCATCTCGCCCTATGGTTTTGGGGCTAAAAACAAGTGTTATTTTGAGTGGCATAGGGCCGAATTGCATTTCAAAGGCACTTGACCCCTACTTTTTTCAATAAAATTACGCTTCTACGTACAAAAACTAGGGCCATGCTTTATTAGGGCTTGTTCTGGTCCTAACCCACCTTTCAGAACACGTCATTTTATAGGATATAAATACACTTACAAAGTACTCCAACCTATCTTTATCAATATTGCGTCAAGTTTACTATCAAATGAACTTGACAACCTGTCAGGTATAAAAAATTTGAGCATTCTAAAAAATGGGTTAATATCAAGAGTCCTCTGGCTTATGGCTGGTATGAAAAAGTGATCGATAAATGGTAAAAATCAGGAAAAATCTAATACCAGAAGACTTCAAAATACGTCGGGGTACTAACTGATAGAATTCCAGCCTTGTTAAACGACCCTCAGCGCAGGAAATGTGATATTACTGGCCGCAAATTGCCGGCCGCACTAGCAGGCAGGGATTCTAACCGGGGCATGGCTCCGATAACAGTAAAGCCGGCGGATCATCTGATTCGCCGGTCTTTTCCTGAAGTTGTATAGTACAGGGATTTGTCCTCGTACATTTTGTCATCTGCAATCTTCTCAAGATCTGATATGGTGGCTGTCCTGTTATACATATGGGCTCCGTAGCCGATGGACAGCGACAGGGTTTCATTGAGTCGTCCCCGCCAGTTCCTGACGTTTCTCCGGATGCTTTCTGTGATCTCTTCGGGAGCGTAGGTGTTTACCACTGCCAGGAATTCATCTCCGCCTGTTCTGTAGACCTTTCCGATGTTGCACACTGACCACAGGATACAGTCTGCTGCGGCCTTTATAAGTTCATCTCCGGCGGAGTGGCCAAGGGTGTCATTGGCCTGTTTTAAGCCATTGATGTCTATGGAGAAGAGCACCAGGTCATCTTCAATGTCCTGAGTCTTGTATTTTTCAATGTCCCGATCGTAGCTTCTTCTGTTGTAGAGACCTGTCAGCTCGTCAGTGGTTGAAATATGTATCAGATACTCCTCTTTCTTTTTTACCTCATCTATGGACTGTGTGGTGTAAATGATCTTGTGGGGCAGAATGTATTTGTCGTCCTCCAGCGAGATGTACTGGGCTCTGAACCAGCCGGTCTCAGTGTTTATGAATTCTGCCGACAGACTCTTTTTCCCGATAAGACGTCTTCTTATGGTGGTGATATCTGTGAACTCCGAGAAGGCTTCATGCTGATCCGGTATAACTTTCTTTCTTATGGTGTGGTTCATTTTGGTGTGGGCATGACCCTCTATGGAATACTCGGAGGATTCACGCTCGCTCAGGGGCTTTTCAATCATCCTGTCAAAATCTATCAGATTCACTGTGTCATAAATCCGGGCCATGGATTCCTGTATCCTGATATTATCCTCCATCATCATCTGATGGTACTTTATTGTTACGTTTTCATCGTGGATACGCTTAAGGTACCTGGTCAGATACTTGCTTATCACTATTCCGGCAATGGCCATTATCATGGTCTCTATGGTGTAGCCCCCAAAGGAGTTGATGAAATATGCCCAGGGAGTGGTAAAGCCGCTATGCATAGAAGCGTGGTAGGGCGCGGTTATATATTCTGACAGCACCAGAAAGATATAGTTGAAGATGGTGGCTATCAAGTAGATGTTTATATCGCAGAACAAAATGCTAAGAAGGGGAACGAAGAACCAGGTTATATGGATGCTTATCCTTGAATAGTTCATAAAGACAAGCAAAAGATCCAGGGAAACCAGAATGAAATGGCTTGTATAGGGTGATGTGGGCCACTTTTTTAAAAGTAACGAATGTACAACTGCCAATAAAAGAGTCCCGGCAAATATCGCTAGGCACGCAGTATAAGTTGTATTGGGAAAAGAACCCGCCAGGATGCCCAGTGCAATGGAAGGGGGTATTATAAGGCAGCACCATAAAACCTTATTCAAGGTCATATTTATGGATTTTCTATTCTGTATAAAAAAGCTGCTTGAGTTACGCTCGTTCATTTGCACTTCCTTTGAACTGACATGTGGGCAGGGCACATAACGCTATAATAATTATCTATGAAAAGAAACTAAGGCGCAATACAAAATCCCGAAACTAAGTGCTGTATATGATTAAAAGTTTATAAAATTATGGACATATAAATATGCGATATTATACCATGTTATTAGGCGTATTATCGAATTTTGACTTTCTTAAAAAGGCAGGAAGATGAGATAAAAGCACTCGCGAGGTAAAAAAATGACGCTGACAGTATTAAACGAAGACAATGTAGAACAGTATACCGATTATCTTTCAGAGGATATTGCTGAAAACATAGGAAGAACTTTTTTCCACGGTGTGATAGCACAGGAAATGGAAAGACCTATGGCAGGAATTGTATGGGAAACCAGAAATGTCCTTGAAGAAGCCGATGCCGAGAGCAATATCCTGTTCCTCAGGATCGATGACGAGGCTGCCACGGATGCTCTTTTTGATGAGTATGAGAACCAGATAAGGATGGACAACGTGAAAAAGTCACTGGTGTCTCTTCCTGCAAAGGCCAGTAAAAAGGAAAAGCAGATCCTGAGGGACCGGGGGTTTACCATAGGGCTCATGGAAGGGGATGACATATGTGCAAATGTCTCTGAGCTGGCAAGGATCCAGGCTTTTTCAAAAATAAAGATATCTGATGCCATAAATCCCTTAAAGAACGTGACCCAGCGTGCCTTTAACGGGGCAGTTTCAAAGATGGCCTCCCAGGGCAGGTATGGGCTATGTCAGGACCTTGCCTATCTTCCAAGGCTCTATTTTGAAAACGATGTATCCTGCTACGCCGAGGAAGACGGCAAGATAAACGGAATGCTTCTGCTTCATCTGATGCCCTCCGGAAAACTGAAGGTAATTCTTATGACAGTGGAAGGAAAGAAAAGCACTATTCTGATCCCGCAGATGATCAAGCAGGCGGTGACTTCGGCTCTTGAAGAGTACGGCCCAGACACTGAGGTTATTATCGACAGGCACAATTATTCTTCCCTGGCGTTGTCGGAAAAGCTCTTTCCGCGTGGCTTTGGAATCCCTGTGTACATGGGAGAACGAAAGGAGTCCGGTGAATGATTGGTCGTGAGAACATGTCTAATGTAGAGAAGGCCAGAGCTCTTTTGGATACAAAGGAAAGACTTCCTGCTAACCTTAAGGAGTATGACCGTCAGAGAGATCAGGCCTTTATGGAGCACAACTCTGTTGAAAGATCCAGGCAAGAAGCCGACTATATCGGCACTATCCTGTTAAGTGACATGGACCTGGAGACAGAGGAAAGGCTCACGGAAAAGGACCGTTTTCATCTGTCCAACAGACTCTCTCTTGACTATGCCAACATTCTTCTTAACAGCAATAAAAAAAGCGATTCTCCAGAGATGAAGAATGTGAAGATAGATGTGGCAAATCTTGCAAATGTTCTGGAATCAAAAATGGCAGAGCCTCTTTCTGCAGAAGGATTTGACAGCATAGAGGCTGCCTTTGCCATGGCAATAAAGTCTTTAAAAAGTTATCTTGACACCAAAAATCCCCACTTTAAAACAGGAATAGAGAGAAAAAGACAGGTACATGAGCTTTGGACAAGCCTCATGTATGAATCTTTGATGTTTTCAAAGCAGAGAGCCTACCTTAGCCCTGATCATGAGGGCGGGATTCCCGCAAGCTTTGCAGAGCTTTTTGGAGTTAAAGGAAATCTGGACACTTCAGTAATAAGACCTGAGAAGCTTGCCACTGAAGGTCCTGCGGTAATGCCTGCAAACTACAGGGAAACGTCTGCATATTTCAAGGCAGACTACTCTTTTGCGGAAGCCATAAAGGCTAAGTACAGTAAGCCAAAGGATCTTCTTTCCAAGGGAAACGAAGTAATGGCTTTTTATAATGCTGCAAAGAATTTTACTCCCGGGGCGGTGCAGCTTGCGGATGTAAAGCTCATGGGCAAGACGGTGACTCTTTTACAAAAGTCCGATAACAGCCTCCATCTGGTGCAGGACCACAAGGAATATCCCCTGGGAAGATCTCTTTCTAACATGGTTTATTCCATTGAAAAAGAAATCTTTGCCAATCCTGAGGTCTACGGGAAGCAGCATATCTTAAACCTGCTTGATAAGTTTGAATCCCCGGATTACCAAAGCAAAATGAACTCCGGTGAGAACAACAGGATAAGGACCATGCTCCAGACGTTTCTGTCGAAAAAGACAGGCCTTGCGGAAAATGATTTTACCAACACCTTCCGAAGGGACATGGTCACATTTATCAGGCAGTACCTGAGTGAGGACATGACGGGAGAGCAGATAAAGGCACGGATACTTGAACAGGCCGGAAACACTGTCTTTGTAAATGGCGTTGCAGTCTCTGAGATGGCGCAGCTAAATGCAGGCAAGAGCAGGGACGAGATCAAAAAGATGGTGCTTTTTGAAAAGGTAGATGAGCCCGAGGTCATTTCAGATGGCTGGACTCCGGAAGAGGTCCATGTCAAGAACATGATAGCGGACCTTATCTACACCACTGACACTGAGAACATGGACATAAGCGTGGTCAATCCCGGGGAGTTTGTCAGGAAAATGCTGGAAAAACATAAGGACGCTCTTGCTGCCCTTATTGCCCACAAGAACGATGCCTCCGATTATGTAAAAGAGATCCTGAAAAAGATGTCAATTGCTGACCTCTCCGGAGAAATTGACGGACATCAGGTCAATCTTGATGGGATCATAGCTGATTCCATAAACGCCCTTCGTGACCTTAAAGAGGCCGCAGGGGAAGGCGGGATAAGTGCTGAGAATCTGGCAAATATAAAGAGAAATCTGGACGACGTTGTGGATAAGTCCTGCATGATCCTTCAGGCAAATGTGGGAGTTATGTCGGGAGTTCTTTTCCCTGAGGCTGACGAGCAGAAAAGCCAGCAAAATAAGAGCCTTAGATGGCGCGTAGCTGACGCTGCCAAGTCCAAAAAGGGACAGGGCAAGTTTATGCGCAACGTATTTAACAGCTACTTTGGCAAAGTGAGCAATATTGATAAGAGAGCCATGCTGGCTTCTGTATTCAGGTCGGCTAAAAATGTCAGGCCCGTGGAATACACCAACGAAGAGCTCATAGCTGAGATAAAGAAAAAGAAAATAACCAGGTATCCGTCTCTTTTGGCCAAAGAGGGAGAAAAGGGAGAGAACAGAAAAGAACATTACAACTTCACCGGGGAAGAGCTGGCGCTACTTGATGATTACCGCGAGTATAAGAAGACAATGCGTATCCAGGCCAATTTCCTTGGAGGCCTTATCAGGGGAGCAGGCCCTCTCATGCACAAGATGCTCCAGGGTATTTCCACGGAAGGCTTTCCTGAAGAAATCAAACAGGCCCTTAAGGACGTAAAGACCAACCTTCCGCCAATTCCGGAAAACCTGGTGCGTTCAGAGCTCATAGCTCTTGTTGAGAGCTCTAACGGCAATCTCACAAAAATAGAAGTGATAAAGTCCCTTGGTGCAGCTTCCGTGGGACAGGCTTTTTTGTGCAAGGCCTATGGCCCTTCCGAGGATATGAAGAAGGGAAAAGAGGTGGTCATCAAGCTTCTTCGTCCTGAAGCCAAGAACCGCATGCAGCGCGAGGAAAAGATAATGCTGGATGCTGCCAGGGATACGGATGAGGCCATGTATTTAACCTACAAGGGTCAGCTGAATAATTACAAGAGGGAGCTTGATCTTTCCATAGAGGCCGACAACTGCAAACAGGGCGTCCTGACCTATGAAGGAAAGGGAGCTCTGCCCGATGTCAGATCCATGAAGACCCAGGATGGAGTGCCCGCATCCTCCACAGCCCTTGTCATTGAAAAGGCACCGGGAGTAACTCTGGATAACTATCTTGCTGAGCTCAAGGAATACCCGGATTTACTCCTTAAGGATTTTTACGGACAATATCGCAAGAAGGATGGAACCATCGAGATCAATGATCATGAGATCATTGCTTTCACCCCTGAAAAGATAGGGGAGCTTGCTGAAAAGAAAAAGCTCATCCTTGATAAGATCGACGAAGCTGTTAAGCGCAGAGACCACATACTTAACCTTTGCAATATCTGGATAGACAAGGCTCTTATGGACAGAGAGTGCGGATTCTATCATGGCGACCTTCATTCCGGAAATATCATTATAAACGACAAAGAGGCAGTCTTTATCGACTATGGCAATACTGTGCAGCTTAGTGACACTCAGCAGAAAGCTCTGGTAAAGATGGCTCTTGCCTCAAACTGCTCCGTTGCCCAGCAGGCAAGCTCAGTTCCCACGGATCTGTTCTTTGAGTCCTTTAATGATCTGATAGTGGAAAACAACGATCCTGAATTTATGGCCATATATACTGAAGACAAGAAGAGACAGCTAAAAGAAGCCTTTGTTGAGATCCTTCATCTGGGGGAAGAAAATGAGGCCGGATACAGGATATCTCTTTGCATAGCAAAGGCTCAGGAACTGGGTGTTATGATACCGCCTGCCCTTCAGAATTTCTCCCAGGGCCAGATAAGACTTCAGAATACCATTCAGGAAATGAACGAGTCCATAGAAAAAATGAAGATGAAGGTTGACAACATCGACCAGGCAGGAGCTGATTATGACTCCTATGATCCTGTTGCCTATGTAAAGAGCAAGATAGTAAATGCCAGACCCTACGGCGAGAAATTTAAGGGCAGTATAAAGAGTATCCTTCCGGCGGACGAAGAGGGCTTTAAGAAGGGAATCCTGGATAATACTGTTGTCAAGGCTGACCTTGCTCAGGGAATAAAGGGAGTAGACAAAAGAAAAGAATTCAGACAGGAGTTTTTTGGCTCATACACAAAGCTTCTTGAATACAGCCCATATAACCCCGGTGTGCGCCTGGTTCCTGCTGTTGAATTCCAGAAAATGGGCCTTAGCATAGAACAGATAGGGGAGCTTGGATATGACACCTCTGCCCTTAATCCTCAGGAAAAGACCTACAGGCAGGTATTTGAGGATTATATGGAGAAATACAAAGACAGCAAGGGATCACCTGAGCAGCTTGGAGAAGCCAATTCTATCTGGACCGATATGCTTCCGGGAGCAGCTCTGTTTTCCAACTGCCTTGATGCTTTCGGCGGTCAGGCTTTTTTTGCACCAAAGTGCGTGAAGGCTGTTGCTGAAATGGACCGGGAGGCCATGAATGAGTTATTTGACATCTTTGAGAACAAGGTGGCAAAATCTGTACTTCTTGTAAATAAGGTTGATAAATTCTGGGCTAAGCTCGATGACAAGAATAAGAAGATGACCAGGGAACAGAAAGATGCAGAGATTGACGAATTATACTCTGCATACAACCGGCTCCACAGTGAATTTGCAAAGAAGAACGAGGTCTTTATCGAATTTGAAAATAACCTGGATAGAGGTGATATAGAAGATAAAATGGAAAGAGACCTGGCGCCTATGTTTGCCATAACACAAGGCGGCATTGGAAAGAGACTTCGAAAGAAGTTTGATGCTTACAGGGCATTCAAGGATAAGTATCCCTTACAGCAGGATCCCGACGGCAGAAAGGTCTGGAAAGTTGGAGAAGAGGACAGGCTGGCTTATGCTAAGTCCAAGAAAGAGCTGTGTGATGTGTATTATGAAGCTTCACTGGTAAGGCTTAAGGACTATTCCGACAAGATGTTCACCAGGGATATCAATGTTAAATATGTTGACTATGACAGCGTTTTAGAGGCTGTTATAAAAAAGAATTTCCCTCATGACGGTTTCCTTCAAAAGGCTGGATCTGCAGGCAAGCTTTCCAAATGGCTGGGAATGAAAACTCTGGAGATGCTGATGTCGGGAATGTAACGCAACAGGTGGTCATATGGATAATTACAGATACGTAAGGTTAAAGGGTGAGGATACAGTTTTTTTTAAAGGTCTTGACCCGTATGAAAAGCTAAGGCTTACCCGGTCGAATGCGGGCTTTGCCATAGGAGTGCTGAAGGGAGAGGACAAGGAGCTGCAGACTGTAGGTCTGCTGTGCGGAATTGTCTTTTCAGAAGCCATTTCCATCGAGTGGCTGGCAGTTGATCCCATGGAGCAGGACAGAGGCATAGGTGAAAATCTTCTTCTTAGGGTTTTTGCCTTGGCAAAGAGAAGCGGCATGGACGTGGTCTGCGCGATAATACCAAAGGAATATGAGAAGGAAGCGGCCCTGAAAAATGCAGAAACGTTTTTTGAGGAGAGGCTTTTTAATAAAAAGAGCATCATCTGCGCCGACGTGGAAGGGATACTTTCTGAGCTCGATTCCGGTGCGGTGGTAAAAGATATTACCGCTGTGCCAATGTCTGCACTGGATTCCAATGAAGTGTATAAAGAGCTGGCTCCAATAGAAAATGCAACCTACAGCATAGACTATAAGGAAATCAGATCCCAGATCGATGGGGACGTAAGCTTTGTGATAAGGCCCTCCGGCAGGATTGAAGGAGCTCTTCTGGTCCAGAAGGCAGGAAATATCCTTATCCCCGTTTATCACTATGCCAGAAATGAAAAGATCAGCACTGCTCTGATACATGCAGTTGTAGATGCTGCAGTAAGGAAATATGGGAAGAAAACTCCCCTTTACATCACAGCAAGGCAGAAGGAGACCGGTAATCTTATTAAAAAGGTGTACGGGAAGACCTCGGAAGCTACGCTTTTTACGGCAAATTTAAGTGATTATGACAGGGAAATCAGATATAATGGAAAAGAGATCATATAAAGGCAGCGCTCTTCAGACTGCGAGGCAGAAGGAGATAATGTATGAAGATCACTAAGGAAAAAGAAGGCAGCAAACTTACGGTAGCCATTGAGGGAGCTTTGGACATCCGCACGGCTCCGGATCTGACTAAGGCCCTTGAGGGGGAGCTTGATGATGTGGATGAGGTTGTTTTTGATCTTTCTAAGACCAGCTATACATCTTCGGCAGGGCTTAGGGTTCTTTTAAAGACCTACCAGGTTCTTGAAGTCAAGGATGGAAGGATGGTCCTGAAGGGTGTAAATGCTGATCTTTATGGTATCTTAAAGCTCAGCGGGTTTACTGACTTCCTTGAGATAGAGAAGAACTGATAAAGTGATTTGATTTTTGGCATGAAAGAATGTATACTTTACTTTAGTGCTTTAAAGCAAATTAGTGCTTTGGAGCAGGAGATTTTTTTCAGAGGGAGTTACAGACATGCCAATTACAGATTTACTTGAGAGAAACAGCAAGCTCTACGGGGAAGAGGTTGCACTTGTGGAGATCAACCCTGAGATCAGGGAAGAACAGAGAGTTACCTGGAAGGAATATGAGCTCATCCAGCCCACATCTTCCAATTATTACAGAAGGCAGATCACCTGGTCGGTGTTTGATGAGAAGGCAAACCGCGTAGCCAACATGCTCATAGAAAGAGGTATCAAGAAAGGGCAGAAATGTGCCATTCTTCTCATGAACTGTCTGGAGTGGCTGCCTATTTATTTTGGCATACTTAAGGCCGGAGCAGTAGCTGTTCCCCTTAATTTCCGTTTTGATTCAGAAGAGATAGATTACTGTCTTAAGGCTTCCGACTCAGACGTGCTTTTCTACGGCCCTGAGTTTATCGGAAGAATCGAGGACATTGCCCAGAAGCTGAAAAAAGAGATGCTTCTTCTTTTTGTGGGTGATCAGTGTCCATCCTACGCAGACGATTACTACAGATATGCATCAAATGCTTCCTCCAGGGCTCCCAAGATCCTGGTGGAGGACAAGGACGATGCGGCTATTTATTTCTCATCGGGAACAACAGGCTTTCCTAAGGCTATTTTACATATCCACACTGCTCTTATGCAGTCAGCACAGATGGAGGCCATGCACCACGAGACCACACATTCCGACAATTTCCTGTGCATTCCGCCCCTTTATCACACCGGAGCCAAGATGCACTGGTTCGGATCTCTTTATACAGGAAGCCGCGCTGTTCTCCTTAAGGGCAATTCTCCGGAGGCTGTCTTCAGGGCTGTGTCCGAAGAGAGATGCACCATCGTGTGGCTCCTTGTTCCGTGGGCACAGGATATCCTGGCTGCCCTTGACAGCGGCAAGTTAAAAATAGAAGACTACCACTTAAAGCAGTGGAGGCTCATGCACATCGGTGCTCAGCCTATCCCGCCGTCACTGGTTCGCCACTGGCTTGAGTATTTCCCACATCACAAGTACGACACCAACTACGGACTTTCAGAGTCCACAGGCCCCGGCTGCGTGCACCTTGGCATGGAGAATGTCAGAAAGGTTGGCGCTATCGGCGTTCCCGGCTATGGCTGGAAGACCAAGATCGTGGATGAAGAGGGCAACATTGTTAAACAGGGCGAAATTGGAGAGCTCTGCGTAAAGGGCCCCGGAGTTATGGTTGAGTACTACAAGAACCCTGAGGCTACAGCAGAGATACTTAAGGATGGCTGGCTCTTTACCGGCGATATGGCCCGCCAGGATGAAGAGGGCTTCATATTCCTTGTTGACCGCAAGAAGGATGTTATCATCTCCGGTGGTGAGAACTTGTATCCTGTACAGATCGAGAGCTTCCTTATGAAGAACAACAAGATCCACGATGCAGCGGTCATCGGACTTCGTGACCAGCGTCTTGGTGAGATCGCAGCTGCCATCATTCAGGTTAAAGAGGGAATGACCTTAACTGAGGAAGAGGTTGATGAGTTCTGCGTTGATCTTCCAAGATACAAGAGACCTAGAAAGATCATTTTCGCAAATGTCATAAGAAATGCTACCGGCAAGATCGACAAGCCAAAGCTTCGTGAGATCTATGCAGGAAGCCACATAGTAGAAGATCAGAATAAGTCATAAGAATAATAAGTGCCCGGGCCGCATGATGACGGCCCGGGCTTTTTTGAGTTTGCCGGGCAGATAGAACTGATATTGTTTTGTTTATCGCTGCATGTTGTTAAGGAGCTTTCCAATCGGGTTGTAGTGGACCTTCATGGCGCCGATGGGGCAGAACTCCTGGCAGCAGAAGCACTTTATACACTTGCTGCGGTCGATGGATGGTATGAGGCCGGTGCCTTTGCGTGAGGCATTTTGGCTTCCGGAGGCTGGTCCTGAAGTGGCACCTTGGTGTCCCGGGGTTGCTACAAAAGCGGCGCTTTGGCCTTCTTTGGAGCCTGCGCTTACCATGGTGATCGCCCCTGCAGGGCAGGTTTCATAGCACTTCTTGCAGCCGATGCACTGATCCTTTTGTACCTGGGGCCTGGTGGAGTAGGCAAGCTTTATAGCCATGGATTTTACCCTGTTGAAAAAGCTTCCCCCCTCGAAGGTAATGCTCTGGTGGATGGTAGCTTTTTTGAAATCAGGGATCATGGCATCTTTAAGGGCGTAGCCTCCAAGAATGTCCACTTCGTCTATTGTCTCGGGGCCAAGGCCTCTTTTGTTTGCAACCAGCAGAGTCTGTACGTCGCTTATTCCCATTCCTATCATATTTGCGCAGACCATGTCCAGTGCGTAGGGCTTTTTGGAAGCAAGTATGGCGCCGATATGTCTCTTTTCCCCGGCTGTGGGGCCGTTGCCCTCCATTCCGTCTATGGCGTCAACCACGTAGAGAACAGGCCCAAAGAATTCGTTCAGATCCACCATGACATTGGCAAAGGCCTTCTCCTCGGGAAATCTCATGTGGTAATCAGGCTTGGTGGTGCCCGGGATGCAGCCAAACATGTTCTTTACCGCGCAGCTCATGCCCATCATGGCGTGGGTCTTGAGCTTGGAGAAGTTGATGATGGCGTCCACATCATCAAGCCAGCCTGTGTAGATGAAGCTCTTTAGGGATACTGCCTCCGGGAACTTGCCGTCCTTGACGGAAAAGTCCTGGTTTAAAGAAACTTTGCCTGAAGATGGTGATGCAGTATCACTTGGGGCCACACTTCTACGAGTGGTCGTGCTTTCCAGCTCATATAGTCCGCAGGCTTTATATATTCCCTGCACAAATGCCGGCGTGTAGAGGCCTCCCGGACTGTCTCCTATAACTACGCTCGCTCCCCGTTCTGTCAGCATCTCGCAGAGAATTTTAAGCAGCACCGGGTGGGTTGTTATGGCTTTATCTGCAGCAGAGCCTGTTACCAGGTTTGCCTTTATTCCAATCTTCATACCGGGCTTTACAAAGCTAAGAGCGTCTATGAGATCAAGGCTTTCTCCCAGAGCTCTTTTCACCTCTTCATATTCATAGGTGCCGCACTGTACCAGCGCAACAGGATCAAATTCACTCATTCTTATGCTTCCTTTTGGCGTTAATTCAGATAATATGTCTTATCCCCTATTATATTTGAACCAGGCTGTCTATGTGAAGAAGAAATTGATTATGCACTACTAACTTGGCACAATCAATTTGACTGGGAGAATTCAAGTTCTGATCATCGGAAAATGTGTCACATATGGCTGCAATCCCGGCACTTGGGGTTGCAGCCTTTTTGCGATATAATCGGATTTAAGCTTATAAAGCTGTATTTAAAGCTGTATTTATTCAGCCCGGGGAGATTAAAAGTGCCATTTTTATTTGAAAAAAAAGAGCATAAAAAGGACGGCCACGTCTTTTTGGAGATAACAGGCTACGAGGGAAGCGCAGAAAACCTGGTGGTGCCGGCAGAGATTGACGGCCTGCCGGTGGAGGCCATAGGGAACCATTCGTTTTCAGGAAGGCAGGATATTAAGAGCGTAACGCTTCCGGAGAGCGTAAAAACTCTGTACGGCTTTGCGTTTCACAACTGCAGGAATCTTAAGAAAATATCGCTGTATGACAGCATAGACGACTACTACGACGGCGTTTGCAGGCAGTGCGACAGCCTTCGGGAGATAGATATCACGGTCAATCGCAGCTGGTTCGAGGTCATCAGGAACTTCCTGGCAGACAATGACAGGACGCTGAGATTCACAGTTAAAGTTAAGCCCTGCATCACCAGCGTTCTTACTTTTCCGGAGTACGTCTACGACTTTAACGAAAACACCATGGCCCGTACCATTCAGTTCTCCATCGCAGGCTCCGGTATGTTCTACAGGGAGTGCGTGGACAGGCGCTCCATCAACTACAGGGAGTACGACAAACTCTTTGAAAAGGCCAAGATAGACAGCAGCGAGATCCCCCAGGACATTGCCATAGGAAGGCTCCTTTACCCTGTGGAGCTGGATGAGAGGTACAAAGAAGGGTACGAGGCGTATATATCAGGCAACGGCCTTGCAATCCTGAAAAGACTTATAGCTACGTCCAAAGAGGAGCCTTCGGCCCTGAAAACCTTAAGGAGCCTGTTAAAATACCGGCCGGAAGATAGTCTTTTTACCGGGGCAGATATGGACAGTGCAATATCTTTTTCTGTAGAAATGGGACTTACGGAGGTTTCCGCTATTTTAATGGATGCCGCAGCTCCATCCCCCGTGGCTTTATCGGAGAATACAAGCGAAGCTGATGCAGGTGCATCCTCATTTCGATTTGAGTTTTAAAAATATAGGTAACACCTGGTGCAAAAAGAATATTATAATGATGATAAGTATTGATTGGTTTCGCGTTGAGGGAATATTGAATGGAAATAAATTTTATACTGATAAACGAATCCAACAGGGCAAATTTTAAAAGCGTTTTCCCGGATGTTATTGAGCTTGTGGGAAACAGGATAGCTGTTGCAGCATACAATGAGGAGGGCTATGTACTTGGCGCTGTATCCTGTTGTATGGTTGGATTTCAGTACAATATTGACTGGATTTTTGTGCATCCCAAGATTCGCAGACAGGGCGTGGGCCTTAAGCTTCTTGACCGCATCGTCAGGGCGATAATGGACACCGGGGAGATCTTTCCCATCACAGCCAGGTTTGAATTTACAGAGGACGACAGTGTGATGCACACCTTCTTTTTGTCCTGCAATTACATGATCACCAATTATTCCCATGAGCGGTATTATGTGACCACAGATGATATCAAGAGCTCATCGGCGCTTCACAGGGCAGGAAATACAGAGACCACATCTGAGCTTTTCTTCGACAAGCCCATTGAGGAGCAGAAAAAGATCCTGGCAAAGCTCTCCTATGAAGAGACCTATGACGTGGAGGACTACGACAGCTGGAAGGAGACCTGCGTCCCTGAGCTTTGCCGCTGCGTCTATGTAAAAAATAATCTGGTGGATCTTATCTTTATGCAAAGGCTTCCTGATGGAAATCTGGAGCTGGCATATCTTTACGGAAAATATCCAAGAGGACTGTTCGAGCTTCTGTCAGCCACAGTAAATGAGATGGAGAGGCTGTATCCCAACGCGGCGCTGACCTTTGAGGCTATGAACAACGACTCCGAGCAGCTGGCTAAACATCTTTTCCCCAAGGCCAAGACTGTTCACGTATATGAATCTGAATTCTAAGCACGTTTTTATGCAGTATGAAAAGCGCTTTTGGGCTTTCGGAAATTTAACTTCCGAAAGCCTATTTTTATGGTATAATTTTCGTTGGCTGTCTACGCAGTTAAGTTAAAGTGTTAAAGGATTAAATGTAATGAGTAACGGAGAAAGAGGGGGATTTGGTTCCCGACTTGGGTTTATTTTGGTGAGCGCAGGCTGCGCAATTGGAATCGGAAATGTCTGGAAATTTCCATATATTGCAGGTCAGTATGGCGGCTCAATTTTTGTTTTGTTTTATCTTTTGTTCCTGGTGATCATGGGAGTTCCTGTTATGACCATGGAGCTGGCCGTTGGAAGAGCCAGCGGACTTACCCTTGTAAATGGCTACAAGAAGCTGGAAAAGAAGGGCCAGATGTGGCACATCCACGGATGGGTCAGTATGATAGGCTGCTATCTTCTCATGATGTATTACACCACTGTTTCCGGCTGGATGTTTGATTATTTCTATAAATTTGCCACAGGTGAATTTGAAGGTATTGAGGCAGGAGGAGCTGCTGCAGTATTTGACGGCCTTCTGGCAGATCCCATTGAAATGGGGATATTCACCATAATTACGGTTCTTTTGGGATTTCTGGTACTTAGCTTTGGCGTTCAGAACGGACTGGAGAGAGTAAACAAGTTCATGATGCTTGGACTTCTTGGACTTATTGCGATCCTGGCAGTCCACAGCATTACCCTTCCCGGAGCAAAGGAAGGGCTGTCGTTCTTTCTTTTGCCTGATCTTAAGAAGGCCAGGGAGATAGGAATACACAAGGTTGTGGCAGCAGCCATGAATCAGGCGTTCTTCACCCTCAGTATAGGTATGGGTTCTATCGAGATATTTGGAAGCTACATGTCCAGGGAGAGGACTCTCACAGGAGAGGCCATGAGGATCAGCGCCCTGGATACCATGGTTGCCATTCTTTCAGGAATCATTATTTTCCCTGCCTGCTTTTCCTTTGGAGTTGAGCCGGGCCAGGGACCTTCACTTATATTTGTGACACTGCCTGAGATCTTCCTTGGAATGCCCCTTGGCAGGATCTGGGGAACACTTTTCTTTGTGTTCATGAGCTTTGCCAGCTTCTCCACTGTTACAGCGGTGTTTGAGAATCTGATCATGTGCCTTATGGACAACTTCAGGCTCAGCAGGACCGTGTCAATTGTAGTAAACTGCATATTTATGATATTCGCATCCCTCCCCTGCGTACTTGGTTTTAACAAGTGGAGCGGTTTTCAGACACTGGGAGGAAGAGGCGTTCTGGACTTTGAGGACTTCATAGTAAGTAACCTGATCCTTCCTATCGGAGCGCTGGTTATCCTGCTGTTTTGTGTGACACGTTTTGGATGGGACTTTGACAACTACAGGGATGAGGTGAACACCGGAGAGGGCACCAGGATGCCTGAATGGATCAGGTACTATTTCCGATTTGTACTGCCTGTGATGATACTGATCATCGTGATCAACGGACTTATCGGATGATCTGGCCCATAGAGATAGCGCAGGTCGTCCGGGCATAGTAATAATGAATGTTTCAGACTGCCGCATTTTTGCTTGCGGTAGTCTTTTTTTGTGACCATAATAGTGATATGAGAGAAAAGCTGACAGATTTGGGAGTCCGGGTGCTTGATGCATCCAGGACAGAACTGTATATGGATATGAGGTTCATGGGAGCTGCGCTGTCATCGCTCTCCTATGAGATGGACCTTTCTACTACCACGGTGGGGACCGATGCGGTGAGCATCCGCTTTAACCCATCCTACGTGCTGCGGCTTTTTGTGGAGGAGCCGGGGAAACTTAACAGGACATACATACACATGCTGCTTCACTGCATTTTCAGGCATATGTACACCTCCGAGAAGTATGAGGACACAAGGCTTTTTGACCTCTGCGCGGACATTGTGGTGGAGTCCATCCTTGATGACATGGACTATCAGTGTATATACCGGGTGAGCAGCGACTACCGCCAGAGGTGGTACGAGCTTTTGGGAAAAGAGCTAAAGGTCCTTACAGTGGAACGGCTCTACCGCTACTTTTTAAGTGAAGAGAACGCCCTAGATGAAAGAGAGTACGAAAAGCTTGAGGGGGAGTTCTTTTTGGATGACCACGGATTCTGGCTTCGGATGGAGGAGCAAAAGGGCGACGATGACCGCCGGGATGATGAGAAAAAAGAGCCTCCTATAGATGAGGATATGGATGCTCCAAATGAAAGCAAAAAGAAGACAAAATACATGAATCCCCGCCGCCTTCAGAAGATCCGGCATCAGGAAAAGAACTGGGACAAGGAAGCCAAGCGCCTGGAGACAGAGATAGAGACCATAGGCAAGAACCAGAGCAACAAGCTTGGAAAGCTGTCCTGGATACTGCAGTTTCAAAACACCAACAGGCGGGACTATCGCGAGTTCCTTGACAGATTTAAAGAGCTTCGGGAAGAGGGCGGAATAGACCTTGACTCCTTTGATTACGGAATGTACTCTTTTGGCCTTGAACATTACGGCAACATGCCACTTATAGAAGAGAACGAGTTCAGGGAAGTTAAGAAGGTTCAGGAGCTGGTGATAGCAATTGATACCTCCGCATCCTGCAAGGATGAGATGGTGGAGAGATTCCTTAACGAGACGGGAACCATGCTTCTGTCTGCCGAGAGCTTTTTTCAGAAGATAAAGATAGTGGTATTGCAGTGCGACGACCAGGTCCAGAAGATGGATGTGATCACTTCGGTTTCAGATATGGAGAAGTATTCCAAAGGAATCCACGTTGAGGGCGGCTACGGAACGGACTTTCGCCCGGTGTTTGAGAAGGTGGAGGAGCTAAAGCAACAGCACTTCTTTGAAAACCTTAAGGGGCTTATATATTTTACCGACGGCTACGGGACATATCCTGAAAAGCCCACGGACTACGACAGCGCATTTGTATTTATAGAAGATTCGGACTACGAAGATGAGAAGGTGCCTGACTGGGCGCTGAAGCTCTACATGTAGGATTGGAGATGTCATGAACATAAACGAAGCAAAAGAAGAAGTTAAAAACGCCGTGAAGGCATATCTTTCAAAGGACGAGGCGGGACAGTACGAGATCCCTGTGGAGCGTCAGAGACCCATCCTTCTTATGGGACCTCCCGGAATCGGTAAAACGGCCATCATGGAGCAGATCGCCCACGACCTTAATATCAATCTGGTGGCCTACACCATAACCCACCACACCAGGCAGAGCGCCATAGGCCTTCCCATGATATCCAGGAGGAGCTACGGTGGAAAAGAGTATTCTGTTACCGAGTATACCATGAGTGAGATCGTGGCTTCTGTGTATGACCAGATTGAAAAGTCAGGGATCAAAGAGGGAATTCTTTTCCTGGATGAGATAAACTGCGTGTCAGAGACCCTGGCTCCCACCATGCTGCAGTTCTTGCAGTACAAGACCTTTGGAAGCCACAGGATCCCTGATGGATTCATTATTGTGACCGCAGGAAATCCAGCCAGGTTCAACAAGTCCGTAAGGGATTTTGATATTGTTACTCTGGACAGGGTGAGGCAGATAAATATTGAAGAGGACTTTGATGCCTGGAAGGACTACGCCTACAAGGCTTCCATCCACGGCGCCATCATGGCATACCTTGAGATCAAAAAGGACAACTTCTACAGCATAAGGACTGATGTTGACGGCAGGAGCTTTGTGACGGCCAGAGGCTGGGAGGATCTTTCAAGGGTCATGAAGGTCCATGAGAAGCTTGGGATCGCCATTGACGAGAACCTCTGCTCCCAGTACCTGCAGAATCACGAGATTGCCAGGGACTTTGCCACATACTACGAGCTGTACCAGCGCTACAATGAACTCTACAAGATCCCGGATATCCTGGAAGGCAGATTCCCTGAGGATAAAGAGAGCATCAGGAAAGGCTCTTTTGACGAAAAGCTCAGTATAATAGGGCTTCTCACGGATGCTCTGATGGACGAGTTCAGGGATTATTCCAGGCAGCAGGCTGTTCAGAAGATATTGTTTGAGACCATCAGGGATGTGGCAGGAGCAAAAGGCAAAACTCCCGGTGGAGAAACCAGCGAGAATATGAAAAGTAATGGTGCTGCGGCACTTGAGCATAAAATCACGGCACTTCTGGATGAAATGCAGAGCAAAAAAGAAGCCGGCATGCTGGATCGTGACAGCGAAAAGAACATGATCATGGCAGTAAATGCGCTAAAAGAGTGCATTAAAGCCTGCAGAGAGCAGAGTGCGTTCCACGGAAACGGTGAATCCGGCCAGGACGCATGGGATGCTGAACTTACAGCAGCCAAGGCCTGGTTTACAGCCAGGGAGGATGAGCGACAGGAAGCATTAAAGCGAACAGCCGGCCACCTGACCCACTCCTTTGAATTCCTGGAGGAAACCTTTGGGGACAGTCAGGCTCTTACAGGCAGTCAGGAGATGGTAATATTCCTGACAGAGCTCTCAAGCGCCTACCCAAGCCTTAAGTTTGTCAGGGAAACCGGCAACGAAGCCTACTACAAATACAATAAGCTGCTGCTGCTTTCAGACCGCAAGCAGGAGCTTCGGGACCTGGCACAGCAGCTGGTGTTCTAAGATATCAGTCAGGCCCGGGTGCTCACCACCGGAGTTAAAGACAAATAAAAAAGGAGGCAGAGGGGATGATCCCCAAAGCCTCTTTAATTTCGCTCAAAGCTTGAAAGGAACTGCCTGGTCCTTTCAAATTTCGGATTGTTTATTACTTCCTTTGCAGGGCCTCTCTCAAGGATGATCCCGTCGTCCATAAAGAACACCTCATCCGCCACGTCTCTGGCGAAGTTCATTTCGTGCGTAACGATTATCATTGTCATCTTGTTGCTTGCAAGCTCGCGGATTACCCTAAGGACCTCCCCTGTAAGCTCAGGGTCAAGGGCGGAGGTTGGCTCGTCAAAACACAGGATATCAGGCTTTAAGGCAAGAGCCCTGGCTATGGCCACACGCTGCTTCTGGCCTCCGGAGAGCTGGTGAGGGTAATTGTTCATTCTGTCGGAGAGCCCCATCTGGTACAGAAGCTCTTTTCCCATGGTCTCAATGCTCTCGGCGCTTCCTCTGTCGCCCCTAAGGAGCGGTGCAAGGGTGACGTTTTCAAGGGCTGTGTACTGGGGGAAGAGATTGAACTGCTGGAACACCATTCCGAAGTGAAGTCTCTTTTCCCTAAGGACACCCGGATCGTAGGGGGCATCAGCGGCGTCAAAGAGCTTGTAGCCGTTTACAGTGATGGTGCCTTCGTCAGCTGTCTCAAGAAAGTTCAGGCACCGCAGCATAGTTGTCTTGCCGCTTCCCGAGGACCCGATAACCGAGATGGTCTGACCCTCTTCCATGGAAAAAGAGATCCCTTTGAGGATATCATTATTTTCAAATCGCTTTTTTAAGTTGTTAACTTCAAGTATTGGCATAAGAATTCCTTTTAATTAAAGTATGAGAGCTTGTCCTCGATGCGCCGAAACATCAGGGTGAGGAGCCCGCTGAACAGCAGGTAAAAAGCGCCTGTGTAAAAGAGTGGCCAGATGATGCCGCTGCTCTTGATAAAGGCCTGGCCGTTCCAGATGATCTCGTAGACAGCGATGACTCTGGCAAGGGATGTGTCTTTTACCAGGGTTATGACCTCATTGGAGATGGGAGGAACGATCCTTTTTACCAGCTGAAGGAGAATGATCTTGAAAAAGATCTGTTTCCTGGTAAGGCCCAGAACCTGGCCGGCTTCATACTGCTCATAGGGTATGGACTGGATGCCGCCTCTGTAGATCTCGGAAAAATAGCAGGCGTAGTTGATGACGAAAGCCACCAGAGCCGCTATGAATCTGCCCTTTCCCTCTGTGCCCCAGACATTGATCCCAAGGAAGATCCCGGGGCCGTAGTAGATCACCAGAAGCTGCAGCATAAGCGGAGTTCCGCGGATCACCCATATGATGAATCTGAGTATCACCCGCAGGACCTTGAACCTTCCTATGGAGCCAAGGCATATGACAAGCCCCAGAGGAAGGGAAAATACTAAGGTCAGCACAAACAGCTTTATTGTAGAAAGAAATCCTTCAAGCAGTGATAATGTTACGGTCAAAAACATACTGATTCCTCTTTGCTTACTGAGCTATTACTGCGTCCTGAACGCCGTAGTTCCTTGCGATGTCAAGGAGAGTGCCGTCATTGTAGTAAGCCTTTAACTGGTCGTTGATGTATGCTGCAAGGTCAGAGCCCTTTCTGCAGCCGATTCCGTATTCCTCTGTGGTGAGCTCTACAGTGTGTGCAAGGTCAGGGTAGCTGGTTCCCTCGCCGATCATTGCCCCTGCCATAAGAAGGTCAATAATGCATGCATCTGAGGTTCCTGCTGCAACCTCCATAACTGCGTCTGCCTGTGATGTTACGGAGATGCTGGTAAAAGAGCTGTCGGTAGCAGCCTGCTCTCCGGCAGAACCTGCTTCTACTGCAAAGTTGAGGCTCCTGGCGTCATCGACGCTCTTTATATTTCCTGCAATATCTGATGGAACTACCACGACTTGAGCGTTGTTGAGGTATGGATTGGTGCATTCCATGGCATTTGTAACTTCAGGAGTTAAGGTCATTCCGTTCCATACTACGTCGATGGACTTGTTGCCAAGCTCAAGAACCTTGTTATCCCAGTCAATCTCAACAAATTCAACCTTAACACCAAGGGAATCTCCAACCTTTCTTGCAAGGTCTGCGTCAAAACCGATCCACTCACCTGAACCGTCCTTGTAATCCATTGGTGCGAAATCTGTTATTCCCACAAGGAGGGTACCCTTGTCCTTGATATAAGAAACGTCGGACTGCGGGCTGCCTGCTTTGCCGCAGGCTGTAAGTGAAAGTGTCATCATTGCTGCTAAAAGTAAAGATAATGTTTTCTTTTTCATAATATTATTCTCCCCGAATGATTGTTGTTTTCTCTTTTGTGTAGTAGAGAAATGAAGTGCCACAAACAACTTTATCATGGTAGAGTATTAAAGTCAACACCCTGTATGATAATTTTGGTCAAGAAAAGAGATTAAATTCACCATGATGTAATTGTACAAAATTATGGTAAGATAATTGATATCAACAAAAATGATGAAATTTATCATTAAGATTTATTAATTATCAACTTAATTGTATCGAAAATATACCGATATAGTTAAATATAATCAATGAAGCGAGGAGAAGATATGAAAAACGTAGAGAAATACCAGAGACAGTACTTCATGCCACCCAAGGCCTCTTATGACTGGGTCAAAAAAGACTACATTGACCATCCGCCCATCTGGTGCAGCGTTGACCTAAGAGACGGCAACCAGGCCCTTATAGAGCCCATGAGCCTTGATGAGAAGCTGGAATTCTTTACGATGCTGGTTAAGCTTGGATTTAAGGAGATCGAGATCGGTTTCCCTGCAGCTTCAGAAACTGAGTTTGAATTTGCCAGGACCCTTATCGAAAAGAACATGATTCCTGACGATGTTACGGTTCAGGTTCTCACCCAGGCAAGAGAGCACATCATAAAAAGAACCTTCGAGGCCGTTAAGGGCGCTCCAAAGGCCATCATCCACCTCTACAACTCCACATCTGTAGCTCAGCGCGAGCAGGTGTTCAAAAAGAGCAAGGAAGAGGTCATGAAGATTGCAGTGGATGGCGCCAAGCTCCTTGATAAGCTGGCCAAGGAGACCAGTGGAAACTTCTCTTTTGAATATTCACCTGAGAGCTTCCCGGGAACAGAGGTGGATTATGCGGTTGATGTGTGCAACGCTGTTCTTGATGTGTGGAAGCCCACCAAGAAAAACAAGGTTGTCATCAACATCCCCACAACTGTTGAGATTGCAATGCCTCACGTGTTTGCGACTCAGGTTGAATATATCAGTAAGAATCTTAAATACAGAGAGGCAGTTACACTTTCTCTCCATCCCCACAATGACAGAGGGTCAGGTGTCAGCGATGCTGAGCTTGGATGCCTTGCAGGTGCAGACAGGATCGAGGGAACACTTTTTGGAAACGGCGAGAGAACAGGAAATGTTGACATTGTCACCCTTGCCATCAACATGTACTCCCACGGCGTTGATCCGGGACTTGATTTCAGCCACATCACAGAGATCGCAGATACCTACGAGCGTCTTACAAGGATGCGCATCTATGAGAGACAGCCCTACGCAGGACAGCTGGTATTCACTGCATTTTCAGGCTCCCATCAGGATGCTATTTCCAAGGGCTTTTCCTGGCATGAACAGAAAAAGGACGGCGGCATCTGGTCAGTTCCTTATCTTCCCATCGACCCCAAGGATCTTGGAAGAGAGTACGACGGAGATGTTATCCGCATCAATTCCCAGTCCGGAAAGGGCGGCGTAAGCTACATCTTAAAGACCAACTACGGTATGATGGTTCCAAAGGAAATGCAGGCAGACATAAGCTATACCATCAAGGATATCTCCGACAGAGAGCATGCTGAGCTTTCACCTGCAAGGATCTATCAGATCTTCGAGGACAAATACGTACA
>JAEEGL015568705.1_pt1 | contig 24447 bp, 24 predicted proteins | sample 9134231 | NCBI WGS metagenome assembly JAEEGL01 (sample SAMN16246548, study PRJNA631951) | gut metagenome | biome: gut microbiome; feature: rumen; material: fiber-attached | host: Bos | place: Iran: Karaj | collected 2018-10
GGCGCCGAACTGAAGGAAGCTGCAGTAGAGGAACTGTTCGACCTGTACATTGGACCCGCTTAAAATCAAAGGGGATCCGGTATATCTCTTAACGGGAATTCTGGAATCCGGAAAGACCAAATTCATACAGGGCACGCTGGAGGATCCCCGATTTAACGCCGGAGAGCCTACTTTGGTGCTGCTTTGCGAAGAGGGCATAGAGGAATACGAACCCAAGCGCTTTTCAGGCAAGAATGTGGTGATCGAGACCATAGACAGCCAGGAGGAGATCAGAATGCAGCATCTCATCGACCTGGAGGAAAAATACAAGCCCGACAGAGTTATGATAGAGTACAACGGCATGTGGATGCTGAACGATCTGTTCACTGAGATGCCCGAAAACTGGCTTATCTATCAGGAGTACTCCTTTGCGGACTCCACCACCTTCCTCAGCTATAACACCAACATGCGCCAGCTCACCTACGACAAAATGCAGAGCTGCGATGTTATGGTCTTCAACCGCTACAGCGACGATATCGACATGATGACGCTGCACAAGATAGTGCGAGGAGCCTCTAGAAGGGCGGAGATCATATACGAGTATCCCACCGGCGATATTATTCCCGACAATATCGAAGACCCACTGCCTTTCGACATCAACGCGGATCTGATAGAGATCGAGGACAGAGATTACGCTCTGTGGTACCGCGACATGGGCGAGGAGATGGACAAGTACCAGGATAAAGTGGTCAAATTCAAGGCTCTAACCGCTAATTCCAGCAAACTGCCCAAGGGCACATTCGTTGTCGGCCGCCAGCTCATGACCTGCTGCATAGAGGATATTCAGATGGCAGGCCTTGCCTGCGAAAAGCCGGGCAAGAAGCCTGATCCCAAGCAGTGGCTCTCCATTACCGCCAAGATCGATATCGCAAGAAGTCCCGCTTACGGAAGCAAGATAGGCCCCGTGCTGCATGTTATCAGCTACGAGCCTGCCGAAGCTCCGGAGCAGGAAATCGCAACATTTTTCTAGAAGGAGAGCGCTTTGACTATAAGCCAGAAGAAATACGCAAGAAAACTGTATATAGTTATTACGCTGATAGTTATCGGGCTGCTGGCTCTGGGTTCCTTCCTGGAGCGCCGCGTCAGCTTCCTGTCGGGAGGCCTTGGGACCGCGGGCATGTACGTGATGATAGGCCTTATGTTCATGATGTTTTTCCAGAAGACTGCCGACTGGAGTCCTTCTGTTATGAACTTCAACAAAAGGGAGCTTAAGCCCTTCATTATGGGTGCTGTCTCTGCGCTGCTTATTGCAGGGACCGGCATGTTCATACCGGACAGACCCCAGCCCATCGAAGAGAACATACTCCGCCTGCTGATCATCTTGTGCACTGCATTCGGCGAAGAGTTCTATTTCAGGGTCTACGGAGCATATATCTTCGGCGGCACCAACGACATGGGTGTCAATGACTATATATTCTCGGCTCTGGTGTATGGTGCTTTTTCCGCAGTCCGGACACTGATAGGCTCTTTAGGCAGCGGTCTTGCGGGCGCCTTGCTTCCTGCTCTGACAAGCTTCATCATAGGAAGCTGCGCCGGTCTGATGCTTATGTCAGTCTATGCAAGGACCGACAGCGCCCTGATGGCCATAGTCATCAATCTTTTGTATCACATCGGAACTTTGATGCTTTTCAACAGCAGCGGAAGAGGCCTCGGCTACATTGGCATTGGCCTTAGCTTTTTTGGCTGCGCCGCCTGCCTGTTCACTGGTATAAGACTGATACCCGGCAACGTAAGGCATTACAGCGATCACGATTAGGAGGGAATAATGAAAAACGATTACATCTACTTTACCGAAGACAAGTCCGCGCCCTACAGCGACATGGTGGTGGTCAACGACAAGATGATGTTCCTGTCCGGCCTCGTTTCCGAGGACCTGAGCACCAGGGAAGAAGTCTACGGCGACATCACATTCGAGACCAAGCGCATCCTGGAAAATCTTAAGGTCCTGCTGGAAAGATACGGTTCCGATATGGACCACATCGTAAGGATCGAAGTCCTGCTTAAGGACTTTTCCGAGAAGGGCGAAATGAATGCAGAATACATGAAGCATTTCAGCCCGGATCACGTTCCCGCCCGTCTCTGCTACGGCGGCGTGGATCTGGCAGGCGAGTGCAAGATCGAGATGGCTGTCATCGCCACCATGAAGGGCGATCCGGATCCTTTATACAAATAGATCGCAGAATGAAATACGATAATATAACGATCGGCCGGTTTATTGACCGGCCGAATCGTTTCACAGCACATGTGGAAGTGGACGGAAAAACGGAAACCGTGCACGTGAAGAACACCGGAAGGCTCAGAGAACTGCTGACTCCCGGTGCTGAGGTCTGGCTTACGGAGCCCGGAACTCCGGGCAGGAAGACCCGATACGATCTTGTGGCGGTGAGAAAGGATTCTTCAGGAGCGGCAAGGGCGGTTGCGAACGGTGAAGCCTCCGGCGGGGATGGAGCATCTTCCGGCAGCGGAAAGATCTTCAATATTGACAGTCAGGCACCGAACAAGGTAATGCTTGAGTGGCTGGAAGCCCAGGGCTTTGACCGCATAGTGCCCGAGCACATTTACGGAAACTCCCGCATGGATTTTTATATGGAGCGGGGAACTCAGCGCTTCCTTATGGAGGTGAAGGGCTGCACCCTGGAGGTGGATGGCGTTGGCTGTTTTCCCGATGCTCCCACTGAAAGGGGCGTAAAGCATCTAAGAGAGCTGACAAGGGCTGCAAAAGAGGGTTATACTGCTATTGCCGCCTTCGTTATCCAGATGGACGGCGTCACCGAGGTCCGGCCGAATACCGCGACTCACCCGGAATTTGGCAAAACTCTTATGGAGGCTGAGGATGCCGGAGTACGCATCCTTGCGCTTCAGTGCCATGTGGAACCGGATCGCCTGGAGATCGTTTCAGAAGCTGTAATTTAATAAGTGATCCCGGCTTTATAAGCCGGGTTATTATTTTGCCTTTACTAAAGTTATACTATTTCAGATGATATGTGTTATTATTATCATGTAAAAGTATATTTTTTGTTTCAGAAAAGAGGTAAGCTATGGTTTCTGAGTACATGTACAAGATCGGGACTGCACCATCCCCGATAAGAGAGTTTTTTGAACTTGGCAGGGCTAAGGCAGCGGAGCTGGGCCCCGAGAATATTTTCAATCTGAGCCTTGGCGCTCCTGCAGTGCCAATGCCTGAAGAATACAGGCAGGAAATAATCCGTCTGATGATGGAGGAGGATCAGGTAAAGCTCCACACCTATACCACGACTGCGGGCGATGAAGCTGCGAGAACTGCCATCGCAGAGGATCTGAACAAGCGTTACGGTACCAACTACACAAGGGCAAATCTCTATATGACTGCAGGCGCTGCTCCTGCCATCTGCGCAGTTCTGAATGCTATCAGAAACAGCGAGGATGAAGAGATAGCTCTGCTGGCCCCTTATTTTGCAGCATATAATGCGATGATCAAGGGCGCAAGGATGAAGAAGCTGGAGATCAAGCTGCCCGAGCCGGACTTCAGACTGGATCTTGACGCTATTGAAAAGGCACTGACTCCGAAGACAGTAGGCCTTATCATCAACTCCCCCAACAATCCTTCCGGTATAATCTATCCTGCTGAGGATCTGCAGAAACTCGGAGAGATACTCACCAGAAAGTCCGAGGAATTCGGTCATATCATCTACCTGATCTCCGACGAACCCTACAGAGAAATACTACTGGACGATGTGGAAGTGCCCTTTACCGCAAACTTCTACAAAAACACTATCATCTGCTATTCCTACAGCAAATCTCTGTCCATTGCAGGCGAAAGAGTTGGCTACGCTCTGATTCCTTCGGAGAACGAAGACTTTGCAAAGCTTTATCCCGCAGTTGCAGGCGCTGCAGGCGCTTTGGGCGTCAGCAATGCGCCGTCCCTCTTCCAGAAGGCTCTTGTGAAGTGCGCGCATCTGCACTCTGATAATGAGCTGTACAAGAGGAACAGGGACCTGCTCTACAAAGAACTCACAGGTATGGGTTATGTCTGCACCCGTCCTCAGGGGACCTTCTACATGATGGTCAAGGCTCTTGAGGCGGATGATAAGGAATTCTGCAGAAGGGCTGCTGAAATGGGTCTGATCTTCGTTCCCTGCAGCGGCTTCGGATGGCCAGGCTATGTGAGGGTGGCGCTCTGCGTTCCCGAGGATGTGGCCGTTAGATCCATTCCCGTATTCAAAAAGCTGTGGGACAGCTATCAGTAAAAAATCCAAGGTGAAGGATCATGCGCATCGTAGAAAGAAAGTATCCATGGCTGTTCAGCCCGCTGAAGGTCGGAAAGCTTACGCTTAAGAATCGCATTGAGGCAGCTCCTGTGAACATTTCCAATCTGCCTCTGTCCGGCTATCCTACGGCAGACAATATCGCGATCTTCGAGGAAAAAGCGAAGGGCGGAGCGGCTGTAGTTCACATGGGCGAATGCCGCATAGACAAGAAGACAGGAATATCACATCTTCTCTGTATAGCTCTAGACGATCCGGAGGTGATCCCTTATCTCCATGCGGCAACGGATGCTATAAAGCGCCATAACGCTTTCAGCGCGGTGGAGCTTATACACCCGGGCACCCGTTCAGATCCTGCCATCTATGACGGTCCCATATGGGGCCCCAGCACAGGTCCAGGCCATCTGGGCAAGGACTATCAGGAGCTGGACAAAGAGACTATAAAATACATAGTCGGACGCTTCGGCGATGCGGCAGAGGTTGCAAAGCTGGGGGGTGTTGACATTGTCATGATACATGCAGGCCACGGCTGGCTGCTGCATCAGTTCCTGTCACCTCTCAATAACCGCCGCACTGACGAATATGGCGGAAGTCTTGAAAACAGAGCCCGGATCACTATGGAGGTGATCGAGGATATACGCAGAAAATGCGGTCCGGATATGCCTATCGAGGTCCGCATCAGCGGCACCGAGCTTACGGAAGGCGGACTGACTCTGGATGACCAGATAGAGTTTGCCAGACTGCTGGATGGCAAGGTTGATCTTCTCCATGTTACCTGCGGCACTTTCCACGTGCCTGAGACCAATCAGCACATGATCCCCAATGGTTTCCTTCCGGACGGCTGCAATGTCTATCTGGCTGAAGCTATCAAAAAGCAGATGAGATATACTCCGGTGGTTACTGTCGGTGCTCTGAGCGATCCCCAGATGATGGAGGATATAATCGCTGAGGGGAAGGCGGATATGGTGGCTTTGGGCAGGGCGCTTATCGCAGATCCTCAGCTGCCCAACAAGCTGAAGGAGGGCAGGGAGGATGAAGTTTTCCCATGCCTTCGCTGCATGGCCTGTATCAGCGAGAACTTTGTGCCTTATGTAAGGCACTGCAGCCGCATCAGGCGCTGTCCCGCAAATCCCGCGGCATACAAGGAATTGGCGGCAAGGGATATCAGGCCTGCAGAAAAGCCGAAAAAGGTGCTTGTTATCGGAGGCGGTCCCGCAGGCATGGAAGCTGCGGCAGGACTTGCAGAGCGCGGGCACAGAGTGATACTCTGCGAAAAGGATGCAAAGCTTGGCGGCGCCATGCTTCTGGCCACCAGAATGCCCTTTAAATTCAGGGTGGAAGAGCTGCGCAAGGTAATGATCAGGCGTCTTGAAACCTCCGGTGCCGAGATAAGGCTGAACTGCGAGGTGACGGATGAAGTGGTGGAGCTTCTGTCTCCTGATGTGATAGTTGCCGCCATGGGCGCAAGACCGCATATACCTGAGTGGCTGGATCCCAGCGGATACTGGGTAAATGCTTCCGTAAGCGCACCGGTTCAGGCAGAGACTCAGCCCGAAGCTAAAAAGGGTAATCGGAAGAGCAAAAAGGCGCAGGCAGAGGAAGCGGATAATTCCATAATTCTGAACAAAGAGCCTGCAGACCTTAAGATACAGTTCAACCACGGCAATGTCATGAGCTATGAGCATGCTCTGCGCTATCCCGAAAGCATAGGCCGGAGCGTTGTCATCGCAGGAAGCGGTCTGACAGGCCTTGAACTGGCGCTGTGGCTTGCAAAGGAAGGACGGCAGGTGGTCGTAGCTGGCAGAGCTCCTGCACCCTGCCTTGGCGCGGCCTATCTTTACCGCGAAGGCCTTCTGATGGAGCTTCAGGCAGCGGGAGTAAATATCCTCAACTCTGTGGAGTGCCTCGGAATGAATGAGGCCGGAGTCCTTCTTAAGCCGTTACAGGCACAGGATGCTGCCAAAGCTTGTTCAGCTGAGCAGACACAGGATCCTTCTGAAGGATGTCCCCCGGAGCAGCCTCAGGTGATAGCTTTCCCCGCTGACAGCCTCATAGCGGCCTGCGGCATGGACGAAGCTGAAATCGAAGCTGAACGCTTCCGTTTCCAGGCCGATGACTTCTGGAAAATAGGAGACTGCGCAGAGGTCCGCAAGATATTCGATGCAAGAAGAGAAGGCTGCAACGCCGGAGCATACATTTAGAATTTGGTTCATAAAGACTGAAAATTCAGTTGACTAAACCGAAAATAGTGGTATAATATGCACAATTAATGCAAAAACTATGTATTATTGTGCATATTATTATATTTATGCACAATTGTATGCGAAAGGAGAAAAAATTGAAAACTACTTTCAAGTATGACCACTATTATAATTATGAGGAGCTTAAATCCAATCTTGAGTTCTTCGCCAAGAAGTATCCGGATCTTGTGACCCTGGATATCAACATGGTCACTACCGAGGGCAGAAACCAGTACGGCGTAACCGTCACCAATAAGAAAACCGGAGATGCTCTGAGCAAGCCCGCTTTCCATGTGGACGGAAATACCCATGCAGGCGAGATCACCGGCTCCATGGCTGCCATGCACATGCTGGACTACCTTATCACCAACTACGGAAAGGATAAGGCTGTCACCAAGATGCTGGACACCATGACCATCTATTCCGTGCCCCGCGTAAGCCCCGACGGCACCGAGACCTGGCTCACCACCCCCTATACTATCAGATCCATCAATAAGGTCCACAACGAAGTCAAGGGGGGCGTCAAGGAAGAAGACCTGGATGGCGATGGCGTCATCCGCATGATGCGTATTCCCACACCCTACGGTGCATGGAAGAAGGATCCGGACAACGAAGGCGCAATGAAGCCCAGAGATCCGGGCGACCGCGAAGGCGAGTTCTACGATATATACCCCGAAGGCTACATGGAAGAGTTTGAGGGAGACGAGAACCTTAAGAGCAAGAAGAGAGAGTGGTCTCTTGACTTCAACCGCAACTATCCCTATGGCTGGTTCCCCGAGAACCGGCAGCCCGGCGCAGGCAAATATCCTCTTTCCAATGAAGAGACCAAGGCCATGGCTGAGTGGATACTGACTCATCCGAATATCGGAGGAGTTTCCACCAACCACACCAGCGGCGGAATGTTCCTCTATCCGCCGGGGACCAAGCCCGTGGCTCAGGCCTGCCAGGACGACATAAAGGTGATGAAGACTATCGCTGAGATGGGCGTGGAAGAACTGGGTTACGAGATACTGAACATCTACGAGGAGTTCGTGCAGGATCCCGCAAATTACGATTCCGGAGCCTTCGATGACTGGTGCTATCAGTCAGAGGGCATCATAGCCTACACCATAGAGTACTGGGATCTGGCAAAGAGAGCCGGCAAGCCTTATGTCGCCAATGAAAGATCCAAGGAGAGCCTGACTACAAGCATCGAACGTTTCAATGCCTGCAGACAGTGGGTAAAGGAAAATGCTCCCCAGGATTATGTTGAGTGGCAGGAATTCGATCATCCTTACTTCGGAAAGGTTGAACTTGGCGGCTTTAATTACAAGTTCACACATCAGAACCCGCCGACGAACTTCCTTAAGGACGTTATGGAACAGTCCACACGCTTCCTTATCCGCTATGCGAATGCTCTTCCTAATCTGGTTATCGACAGCGCCAAGGCGGAAAAGATCAGCAAGGGTATTTACAAAGTTACTGCAGTCGTCGGAAATACAGGCTATCTGCCCACCAATATCTCCAGCGAAGCTCTGAAGATCGGTAAGGCCAAGCAGGTAAAGGTATTCCTCGAAGGCGAGGGCGCAGAGCTGCTCAGCGGCAAGGCTGAGGAGGAGATCGGTCATCTTCAGGGCTACAGCGCAACTCAGACCGGTGCGTTCTTCTACGGAAATATCAGCACCAGCGCCAGCGCAAAGGCCAAGAAGAAGATGGAGTGGATAGTTAAAGCTGCTTCCGGCACCAAGCTCTGCCTGAAGGCATGGAGCGAGAAGGGCGGCACAGTCCAGACCGAGATCAAGCTGAAGTAATATGTCAGGCGAACAGTAAGATATCGGGTAAACCGAAAACGTTCTGAGAAAACTAAAAAGACCTCCGGATAACCGGAGGTCTTTTAAAGTATATGCTTATTCTGCTGTGTCTTTCAAGGTCTTGAGCAGGACTTTTGCTTCTTCCGCGTCCTCTGCTGAAGAGCTGTCATTGTATCTTGCTGCAATGTATAGCTCTCTCATGCGCCTGCTTGCATCCTTGTCGAAATGATTCATCGAGACTCTTTCGATATCTCTGCTGGTGCTGGCAGCCTTTCTAGGAAGATGCATCTTGCTGTACAGCTTAAGGTAGCTCTTGTACCGGGCTCTGACCTGGGCGCTGAATTCGCTGGACTCAGTCTCTTGGACGCGGCTCTTTCTGTTCTGGTTGAAGCTTCTCCTGATCGTCGACTGCGGTGCCCTGTTCCTGTCTTTTTTGCCGGGGGACAGGTAATGGAATATGGCAATGATAATGGCCAGAGCGATAAGCGTTCCGATGCCGATCATTATGTATTTTATTCTCTCGGCTGCATTTGGATCGAATTCCGTCTGCTCTATTTCCAGCATCTCCTCGAAACTCTGGGTATTGAGCTCGATCTTCTGATCAGGAGCATTCTTTGCTATAAGCTTCTGGATGGGTATTACCAGAAGGGCTATCAGCTGTGCTATGATCCGTATGAATATAAGCAGCACGGGAACCACAAAGGTGAAGTAGAAGTACTTTATGGTGGACATCACATTGTGTCTTACCATATCGGAGCTCAGGAAGCTGACGACAAGGCCCATGGCAGCCAGTATTCCGAGGTCGGTAGCCTGGTACCTGGGAGACAGATAAACGGCAGGATCGTGGCGGAGCGCTCTCATCAGCAGGATCTGGGCAACTACCGTTATCAGCGACAGCGGTATGATCCAGTCTCCCACTATGGTCAGCTCTCCCATTACCAAGGTGCCGAAGCATTCAGCAGCTGCGATCAGCCAGAACCTTGAGAAAATGGATATCTGCTGCTCTCTGTCCAGGTAGTATGCTCCGTCCTTTGCATAGTAGATCCCGTAGATCATTCCGGGTATCAGGAACAGGAAGCTCTTCATGGAAAGGTCTGCCGCAAGGGGCAGGAAGCAGAGGGCAAAGGGCAGGTATTTAAGCCATCCTCTGTCCTTCAACTGGTAGCTCATGGAGTAGGCGACCGACTGCATTATCCATCCCGTAAAGAACACCACCCTGTTGATCTTCAGTATGTAAAGAATAGGGCTGAAGATGGAATATATGAAGCCTATGTCGGACAGGGCTTTAAGGAAAAGCATGCTTATCATTTTGCCGCCTCCTTCCCTGTCTGATCGCCGGATGGAGCGGCCACCGCGTTGAAGAACTTCACGCCGAAGCGCTTTGCTATAAGCTCCGCTTCATGGCGCTTTGCCTCGTCTTCCTCGGGACTTATGAATATCATTGCAAAGGTATTGGTATTGTTGCTCAACGTTCTTATGAGCATCTTTTCCAGCGTGCTGGCAAAGCGGTAGCCGCAGCGTCCCAGACCTTCAAGTATGTGCATAAGGTGCTGGGTCCCGAGGCCGCTGCTCAGATAGTTCCAGGAGTTAATATCACCGGCTGTGATGGCGTTGGTGCAGAAGGAGTACATTATGCCCATGTCCTCCAGCTTTTCGCAGACTGCTCTTGCAAGGCTGTAGGCGGCTTCATAGCTTTCATCGCTGGCCTTTGCCTGAGCATTGACCGCTATAAGCACGGAAGCATCTTCGGTGTAGTCGTACTGCTTGACCATCAGGCGTCCCATGCGGGCGCTCTGGCTCCATGAGATCTGCTTCTGGGGCTCTCTTCCGGTGTAGTCGCGGTAACCTATGCTGAGGATGGGATCTTCAAAAATAAATCTGTTGACGGAGATCTCTCCGTAAAGGCCGCCGGGAAGCTGGGCAAGGGTGCCGAGCTCCGCCTTTTTTGGCAGGCAGACCACATCTACATACTGGGAGAATTCGTTTTCAACGCTGTCAAGACCAATAAAATCGCCGGCGTAAAGGCTGATGTGCTGTCCCAGATAGCGTCCTCTCTTATTGATGACGCAGGGGATGACCATTTCGATGTGCTGCTTTGGGAGCAGCCAGCTGGTGAAGCGGTTGCGGCCGTCCTTTACTTCGATGCCGGCAGGCAGGTTCAGATCCACGGAAAAATAGGGGTAGACAGACCAGCCCGGATTGCTGATGCTCAGGAGAAGATTGAATTCCTCTCCGGGTTCTACTACCCTTTTGTCAGACTCCAGATCTATATCAAGAAGTCCAAGATCCCTGTCTCTTGAAAAGCGCTGAAGAATTGCCAGTATCAGTACGAAAAAGGCAAGAAAATATCCCATTATACAGCCTCAAGAGGAACCTGTGTCTTATCCAGTATTTTAGCGAGGAAGTCCTGCGCTCCGCTTCCTGCGCTGCTGCCCGCAAGTCTGTGGGCCAGAACATAGGGAGCCAGGTATTTGATGTCTTCGGGAATGACATAATCTCTTCCCTGCATCGCTGCATAGGCCTGGCATGCTCTGTAGAGGGCCTGCGCGCCTCTTGTGGAAACGCCGGAAACGAAATGGCTCTCGTTTCTGGTGCCTTCGATTATGTCCATAAGATAATTCAGAACGTCTGCGGATACCTTGACCTCTTCCCATGCGCTGCGCACATAGCTGGTATCTTCTTCGGAGACAACTCTTTCCAGTCTGTCGGGGTTTCCTGCAGCGACTTCTCTTGCGAGGACGCTCATCTCATCCTCTCTTGTCATATAGCCCATGGAGAGCTTCATGAAGAAACGGTCGATCTGCGCATCGGGCAGGGGAAAGGTTCCGTAGGATTCTATGGGGTTCTGGGTAGCCATTACCATGAAGGGCTCCTCCAGGCGGCTGGTTACGCCGTCAACTGTTATCTGGCGCTCTTCCATGGCTTCAAGAAGGGAGCTCTGAGTTCTGGGAGTGGCTCTGTTGATCTCGTCTGCCAGAACGATATTGGAGAAGAGTGGACCGGGTCTGAACTGGAATTCGCCGGACTTCTGATTGTAGAAATTGATACCGGTGAGGTCGGAGGGGAGAAGGTCCGGAGTGAACTGTATGCGCTTGAAATCCCCGCCTATGGATCTGGCGAAGGATCTGAGCAGCATGGTCTTGCCGGTACCGGGCACGTCTTCAAGAAGCACGTGGCCGGAGCAGAGGAAGCTGACCAGTATAAGCTCGATGACGTTTTCTTTGCCCACGATGATCTGTGAGCAGTTCTTTACGATCTTCTCTTTGTAGTCCTGAAATCTTTTTGTGTCTAACATTTTCTTCTCCTGATATCTATTGAATAATTTTAAATACAGACGATATTTTGCTGAGCCTGTCCACCTGCACCTCCAGCGCTTCGGGGGCGCTGTCGCAGCATATGTAGCTCCTGTTCTTTTTTGCCGCCGCAACTGCGAAGCTTCCGCTGCCTGCGAAAAAGTCCGCGCAGAGGTCTCCCTCGTCGGTGTAGGCTGAGATCATAAGCTCCATAAGCTTTTCGGGCTTCTGGGTGGGATAGCCTGTGCGTTCAGCGGAGGTCCTGCCCACCATGTCGATGGTAAAGACATCCTTGTGATTTACCATGGTGTACCAGCCGTGCTCGTCGCTGAATTCCTCGACACCCTTGAATCTGTAGGGCTTGCCGCCTCTGTTATATGACTTTTCCTTCTGGGGGTTGAATTTGTACTTTGATGTTTTCGAGTATACCAGAATATTGTCGTGCTTTTTAGCAAAGCTTCTGGTGCTGGCGCCGCCGGATTTATAGCTCCATATAAGCTCGTTCACGAAGTGATTGTAACCGAAGATCTTATCCATCTCCACCTTAACGTAGTGGACCGAATGCCAGTCCAGGTGCACTGCTATGCAGCCGGTGGGGGAGAGGAGCTCTTTCATGAGAACGAAACGTTCCTTCAGCATGGAAAGGTATTCATCCATGCTGTCCCATTTGTCCTGATACTGCTTGTAGTCCGAACCTGTAAAGTAGGGAGGATCTATGTAGATGAAGTCTATGGAATCTTTAAAACCATCTTCAAGCAGCTGCTTCATGAAATCCAGATTGTCGCCGCAGCAGAGAATGTTTTCGCTCTTGTTGCCGTTCTTTATCATGATGAAGTGTATTATATATCTGTAACTGTTATTTTTAAACTGATAATTTCGTATTATACCATACCCTCTGTGTTTAAAGCTTCAGCACTATGCCCAGCACAGCGCCTGCGGCAATGTACAGTATGGGGTGCTTCTTGAACTTTCTGATGGCGTAGAAAAAAGCAGCAAAGAGCGCAAGCTTGAGCAGGGTAAAAATATCCGGCATAGAAGCGCCGCCGATCAGGGCGGAAATGTTCAGCACCGCAACCTGAAAAACATTCAGAAGCGCTGCGGCGATCAGCCCGGTTACGGCAGGGCGCAGACCGTAGAAGGCGTGTCCTACCAGAGGATTGTTTCTGAATCGCTCCAGAGATTTGGATACGAGTATTACGATTATTACCGAAGGCAGCACCTCCCCTATGGTGGCGATGATCCCTCCGGGTACGCCTGCTATGTTGCAGCCTACATAGGTAGCCATGTTGATGCCGATGGGGCCGGGTGTGGACTCTGATACGGCTATCATATCAGTGATCAGATCCTGAGAGAACCAGCCGGTCTGGACTGACAGTCTCTGAAGGAAGGGCAGTGTGGCCATTCCGCCGCCTACGGCAAAAAGGCCTATCTTGAGAAATTCCCAGAATAGCTGAAGATAGATCATTTTGCAGCCTCCTTTCCGTCGCCGGAAGAGTTCTTCTTGTCCAGGCTCTTCTTTCCTATGCCAAGGAGAGCGCAGCTCACCACCAGAAGTATGGGCGAGATGTCCGTAAATACGCTGAGAGCCAGTATCACAAGGCAGATGGCTATGCCGAACTTGTCCTTTACGCCTTTCTTCCACATGCTGAGCACCGCATCCAGTATCAGCGCTGCAACGCAGACGGAAATTCCTGCAAGAGCGTGTCTCACATAGACGTTGTCCTTGAAATTTGCCAGAAACAGCGCAATTATCGTGATTATGATTATGGAAGGGGAAACTACTCCGAGAGCTGCCGCAAAGGCGCCTGGAGCCTTCTTCCTCTTGTAGCCGATGAATACGGATACATTTACTGCGATGATGCCGGGCAGTCCCTGGCTCAGGGCGTAGTAGTCCATGATGGTCTCTTCATCCATCCATTTGTGGTTCTGGACTATCTCCCTTCTCAGTATGGGCAGCATGGCATAGCCGCCTCCGAAGGTGACAGCCCCCATCTTGAAAAACAGAATAAAAATGGTCAGAAGTTCGCTCAATTTTACAGCCTCCAAATAAACTGAAGAATAACTATAAAAGTATACCATAATTTCTGCAGATTTGAGCAGTAATTCGCTGTTTTGTGGTAATATTGTGATAACAAAACTGAACCCGGGAGGTCTTTTATGATCAATTTTGACGGAAGAAGCCACAAGTACACATCTGTGCGCAATGTGGTCTACGGAACCAAAGGCATGGCGGCATCCACTCAGCCCCTTGCATCGTCTTTGGGTATAGAAATAATGAAAAACGGCGGCAACGCTATCGATGCAGCCGTGGCGATGGCAGGGCTCATGCCGCTGATAGAACCCACCGGCAACGGACTTGGAAGCGATGGTTTTTATCTCATATGGACAGGCGGAAAGCTCTATGGCCTGAACGCCTCCGGCTTCTCCCCGAAGGCTCTGAACGCTGAGATAGTAAAGGAAAAGGGTTACAGTGCTGTTCCCGGCAGGGGATGGCTCCCTGTTATGGTGCCCGGCGCTGTAGGCGGCTGGGTTGAGATGAACAGGCGCTTCGGCACGAAAAAGCTGACCGAGCTCTGGACAAGAGCTGCCGAATATGCCGTAGATGGCTTTCCTGTGGCCACAAATGTCAATCCTCAGTGGCAGGGAGAATACAACGGCATCTCTGCGGAGTATAAGAAGGATCCGGAGCTGTTCGGCCCCTGGATGGAGCTGTTCGGTGCAAAGGGAAAAGCTCCTCTTCCCGGCGAGATCTTTAAAAACCCCGATTATGCCAAAACCATCATGGAAATCGCCAAGACTGAAGGCGAAAGCTTCTACCGCGGCGAGCTGATGAAGAAGATAGTGGCCTTTTCTAAAAAGACCGGCGGGTATTTTGAAGAAGACGATTTTACAGGCTATAAGCCCGAATGGGTGGAACCCATTTCGATCAATTACAAGGGCTACGATGTCTACGAAATGCCGCCGAACGGCCATGGCATCACCGCTCTTATGGCGCTGCAGATGCTTAAGGGCTTCGATCTCGGAAACGAAAGGGAAAACGCAGAGCTGTATCACAAGCTGATAGAGTGCATAAAGCTGGCCTTTGTCGACACCAAGAAATTTGTGGCTGACCCGAGGTATATGAGGACCAAGGTGGAGGACATGCTCTCCGACAGATATGCTGATGTCAGAAGGGCCCTCATAGGCGACAAGGCGGTATTCCCGGAGGCAGGGGATCCTTCCTGCGGCGATACGGTCTATTTCTGCACGGCCGACGGACAGGGCAACATGGTTTCCTGCATACAGTCGAATTACGGACGCTTCGGTTCAGGCGTATGCATCCCCGGGACTGCCATCACACTGCAGAACAGGGGCGCAAACTTCTCTCTTGACCCTGAAAGCGACAACTATCTTGAGGGCGGCAAGAGGGCGTACCACACCATCATCCCCGGCTTTCTTGCAAAGGATGGCCAGCCGGTGGGACCCTTCGGCGTCATGGGCGGTTTCATGCAGCCTCAGGGCCACATGATGGTGGTGGTAAATACTATAGATTTCGGCATGACGCCTCAGGAAGCGCTGGATGCACCGCGTTTTCAGTGGGTGGGAGATAAAAAAGTCCAGCTGGAAAGGGAAGTCCCTGCCGAGATCGCAAGGCAGCTTGCGGCTAAGGGGCACCAGATAGAGATCGTCAGCTCCAACATAGGCATGGGCAGAGGCCAGATAATCTGGCGAAGAAAGGACGGTGTTCTGATGGGCGGCACCGAATCCAGAGCCGACGGAGCTATAGCTGCATTCTAGCGGAGAAGCGATATGAAATACGGAGAAAGCACGTTCGATATAATCTATCTGGTTTTTGCAATAATCATGGGCCTGCGCATCCTTAAGAAAAGAAAGGATGATATCGGCAGGATCATGGGCTTTGCGGTTCTGATACTGGGCTGCGGCGATGCCTTCCATCTGGTCCCGAGGGTCCTGAATTACTTCGTCGATGCGGACTTTACGGTATGGCTTGGCATAGGCAAGCTGGTGACATCTATCAGCATGACGGTGTTTTACGTGCTTATGTATAAGCTCTGGCTGAAAGTTTTCAGAGAGGTTGAAAACAGCAGGCTGAGCGCAGCTATATATCTGCTTACTGTCATACGCATAGTGCTGTGCCTGCTGCCGCAGAACCGCTGGCTGCAGAACGAGGGCTCTGTAACGTGGGGCATCATCCGCAACATACCCTTTGTGGCGCTCGGCGCGGTGATAGTCTGGCTGTACTTTAAGAAGCGGGATAAGCTGCCGCGCTTCCGCAGCCTGTGGCTGCTGGTGCTTCTTTCTTTCCTCTTCTACATACCGGTGGCTGTGCTGGCAAGCATCCTGCCCATGCTCGGCATGCTCATGCTTCCAAAGACGGTCTGCTACATGCTGATGATATGGGCCTTCTGGAAGTATGCTGCGGAAAAGTAGAAGCGGCTGATCATCGGAATATAAACAATAAAAAAGCGGAGACCTGTCAATGGGTCTCCGCGTATTTTATTCATATGCAGTCATCAGACCAGATTGTAGAGCAGTACCGCTGCGGCTCCGCAGGATGCCATTACCACAATTGGACCGGGCTTCCACTGCCTGAGCACTATGAAGGCTGCAAGGAAAAGCAGCAGGGCTATAGGATCCGCACTAAACAGGTCCGAAGGAAGGCTTCTCTGGCCATATACCGCCAGTATGAAAAGGGACAGTCCCGCGGATGCTATCATGGCTACTACTGCAGGTCTTAAGGCGGAAAGTATGCCTTGGACCACTGTGAGCCCCTTGAACCTGTAGTAAATCCATGCAAGAGTCATGACTATAACACAGGATGGGAATATGCAGCCGAGTGTTGCTATCAGAGCCCCCGGTATTCCCGCGATCCTTATACCAACGAAGGTCGCGGCATTTATGGCAACAGGACCGGGGGTCATCTCAGCTATGGTCATGATGTCTGCAAACTGGGTCATGGTGAGCCAGGGGTGCACATCCACCACCTGATTCTGTATAAGGGGCAAGGCCGCGTAACCGCCTCCTATGCTGAAAAGCCCTATCTGAAAGAAGCTCCAGAAAAGCTCGAGAAGTATCATTTCTGAGCCTCCTTTCCTTTGCGTTCCCTCAGGATGGTGTCGGCTATGCCTATAATTATGCAGCACAGTATCACCAGCATTATATTTATTTTGAAAAAGCGCACGGCCGCGAAGCTGCCAGCCATTATCAAAAGGTAAAGAATACGCTTTTTGTCTATAATGCCTTTTGCAAGCTTGATGACCACATCGAAAATGACTGCTGCCACGCCGCAGAGCAGGCCTTTCATCACCAGATTGACTATGGGATTATCCCTGAAGGCCTGATAGAACAGAGATACTATGGATATTATGATCAGCGGCGGAAGCACGGTTCCAAGCACTGTTATAAGGGCGCCTGAAATGCCGGCCACACGGTAGCCCACGAGTATAGATGCATTTACGGCTATCGGGCCGGGGGATGACTGGGCTATGGCCACCAGATCCAGCATCTCCTGTTCATCTATCCAGCCCAGTTCCTCAACGAAGCGCTTTTTCATGAGCGGCACTATGACATAGCCTCCTCCAAAGGTGAAGGAACTGAGTCTGAAGGTGGACAGGAAGAGCGTAAGGTATTTATTTTTTGATTCTTTATTGTTCTGCATTGATATTCTCCTGATGCCGCAACAGTGTACCACAATAAATGCGCGGTTTCTACAAAGACTTACAGGTTTTATCTTTTATTTATGCAAAACTGTGTTATTATATTAACGATATGGTTATTCGTTTAATTCAGTCATTGTGAGATAAAGGAGGTATACCTTATGAAATATCAGATCATCGGCGAGCCCATGCCTGCAGTCATAGTCGAGCTCGAGGCCGGCGAAAGCATGATAAGCGAAAGCGGCTCCATGAGCTGGATGAGTCCCAATATGCAGATGGATACCGTGGGCGGCGGAGCAGGTAAGGTCTTCGGCAGACTGTTCTCAGGAGAGAGTCTGTTCCAGAATGTTTACACCGCAAGAGGCGGGAATGGCATGATAGCCTTTGCTTCCAGCTTCCCAGGTTCTGTAAGGGCAATTCAGATCACTCCCGATAAGCCTGTAATCTGTCAGAAGTCTGCATTCCTCTGCTGCGAGAAGGGCGTTGAGCTGTCCGTTCACTTCCAGAAAAAGCTGGGGGCGGGACTGTTTGGCGGCGAAGGCTTTATAATGCAGAAGCTCAGCGGAAACGGCCTGGCGTTTATTGAGATCGATGGCTCTGCTGTGGAGTACGATCTTCAGTCCGGACAGGAAATGATAATCGATACCGGTTATCTGGCAATGATGGACGGAAGCGTAAAGATGGACATAGTTCCCGTAAAGGGTGCAAAGAATATACTTTTCGGCGGTGAAGGACTGTTCAATACCGTGGTCAGCGGCCCGGGACATATAGTTCTTCAGACCATGCCGCTGTACAGTTTTGCGGCTCAGGTGGCAAGGTGGATACCCTCAGGCAAGGACTAAAGCGCGGAAAAGACAATCTGATAAAAACACAAAAACTCCGGTCCTTTGGGGCCGGAGTTTTAAATTACTTCTTTGTTTTGTTATATATTACTGCTTTTGCTTAGCTGAAATATCTGAATACGCCTTTTACTTTACCTACGATCCTGCAGTCAGGAACGATGATCGGATCCATTGAGGGATTCTGGGGCTGAAGGCGGATGTGGCCCTTTTCCTTGTAGAAGGTCTTTACGGTGGCTTCGCTCTCTATGCCGTCTATCATGGCAACGACTATGTCTCCGTTCTCGGCGTTGCTCTGTTCCTCCACCAGGATGTAGTCTCCGTCGAAGATACCGGCGTCTATCATGGAGTCTCCGTGAACGGTAAGCATGAAGTTCGTTCCCTTGCCGAGATATCTGGTGGGCAGGGGGAAGGAATCCTCGATGTTCTGCTCCGCCAGTATGGGTGTGCCTGCAGCTATGCGGCCTACCACGGGAACTTCAGTTACGCCTTCCCGTTCGGGGAGGGCAGCAGGCTTAGCCTGGATAGAGCTCTTATCCGTGAGCTCCAGAGCGCGGCGCTTGTTGGGATCCGGCTTTTTGATATAGCCCTTGTCCTGAAGTATGCCGATTATCTTATGGACGGTGGATGTGGATTTTATGTTCAGAGCTGCGCAGATGTCCCTTACCGTAGGGGGATAACCGCGTTCGCCTATATATTTCTGAAGGAATTGATAAACTGCCATCTCCTTGCTATTTAATTCCTGCATTTTTGTGTCCTTTCAGCTGCAAAAAACGTCTATATTTATGCTAAAATGATTTTAGCATATAAACATGCGTTTGTAAACATTTGTTCAGTAAATTGTAGAGGGGAAAAATGAAAAAAACTGTTTCTGTAATACTTGCATTTCTGCTTCTTGCAGGGCTTTGCGCCTGCACGGGGCCTGAGAATAACAATGGCGGAATCAAAACGCTGGATAAAGCCAGCCTTCAGATATCAGAGGAGGACTGGCCGGTCATAGACGGCGCTACAGCCTTCCTGCCTTATTATCAACATATGGCGGCGCTGATGCTTGATAAGCCGGTCGAAGAAGCCAGGCAGTACATATACTGCAGCACCACGGACTACGCCTATCCAAAGCTGGCGGACGGTGAGGTGGATCTGGTCTTCTGCCTTAAGCCCTCGGAGGATCAGGTGTACTATGCAAAGCAGAGAAATGTGGAATTCGAGACCGTTCCCTTTGCCAACGAGGCCTTCGTGTTCTTCACCAATAAGGACAATCCCGTGGACAGCCTTACAGTAAAGCAGCTCCACGATATCTATGCAGGCAAGCTCACCAACTGGGCGGAAGTTGGCGGCAAGGATCAGCCCATAATCGCATACCAGAGGAGTGAGGGCAGCGGAAGCCAGACCGGATTATATCTCCATGTTATTCCGCAGAGCGAAGTGATGGAGCCTCCTAAGGAGCAGCGCATCGCAACCATGGGTGAGATCGTGGATGTGGTGGCAAATTACGATAACGCTCCTGGCGGCCTTGGATATTCCTATCTTTACTTTGTTACTAATCAGCACTTTGATGAAGATATAAAGCTGCTGAAGATCGAGGGTGTGGAGCCCAGCAATGCCAATGTCGCTGCAGGAAAGTATCCGCTGATCTCAGAGGTCTGCGCGGTGTTCAGAAACTACGAAGCAAAGGACAGCCTGGTAAGGCAGATCGCAGACTGGTGCGTGTCCGACGAGGGCCAGTGGCTGGCAGCAGAAGAGGGCTATGTAGGGATCAAGTAGCAAATGAAAAAGCATATTGCTGTTTTTCTTGAGAGCTTAATGATTTTCAGCCTTTGTGCCTGTTCACTTAAGGCTGATGTTCCGCACTCGCCCGCCTACGTTCCTGTAAGGGAGCCGGTGGCGACCTACGGGTACGAAAAGACCGCTGCTCCTAAGGGGCAGGGGCAGCCTTATACTGCAGGCGGCAGTGGATTTCAGACAAAAGGAGAACCAGTGCCCCACGCATCGGGAAAGTATTCCGTACGGGTAAACAATTTAAAGATCAGCACCTTTTTCATACATGATGGGATGATCGAGGGCGGCGGCCCTATAGACTTCACCCCCGCTGTCAGCAGCTTCAGCGGATCTTTCGTCCGTATATCGGGCCTTAAGGACAAGTCTCTGGAAGAGGATATCAACCGCAGGATATATGAAAAATACGCAGCGCTGGCTTCTGACAGCAGCATGCCCCCCTATGTGGGCGCAAAACTGAAGGAAAAGGAGCTGCAGAACTGGGATCTGAGCTATCAGTACTGCTATGTGGACGTGGGCCTGAACGCCGGGAATATGCTGTCCCTGTGCTTCACGAGCTACAGAAGCTTTGTAAACAGGAGCAAGACTGCATATTTTAATACCTACGCCATGGATGGCATGAATCTGGACCTGCGCACCGGCAATGAGATCTCCATAACGGAGCTTTTCGCAGACGATGTGGACGGTCTGGCATGGCTGGATCAACAGATGGAGGATTACATAGCAAAGCACGATTCCTACGACGACCGCACCAGCTTTACCATGGGCTGGTACGACACCGGTCTTTCCCTTGCAATGCCGTTCCCGGGCATAGCAGAGGACCAGAAGTACTATATAAATGGCTTCAGCGGCCAGCTGAATCTTATCTTCGACTATAACACCCCCTGGGTCTACTGCGACTACATGGCCAGATCCCTGAGCTTTGACATCGTCCCTGTGGCTGCATATTCGGGACGTTTTCCCTCCGCAGAAAGTATTTTTGAGGATGAAACGGCTGACTACCTGCTGCTTTCCAGATACTACGACCGGACCGACATGGTCACCGAAAACCGCAACGAGGATCTGAACGTTGGATCCTCCGGACTTAAGGACTACGTGCACGTGTCATCCAGCTATCTGAAGGACATGACAAAGGAGCAGATAGCCCATGTGAGCACCGGATTAGATACGGTGGAGAGGTATACGGATCTTTACTACAGCAAGAAAGATGAACTGAAGGCGCTCTACAACGGCTATGTGAGCTCCCATCTGAGTATTTCAGACTACTGCTCGAGGATAGGGGACTTCGTGAATGTGAGGGGGACCGTGCAGCTGTACTTCACCCGCACGGTCTATCCGAACGACATTCTCTACGAGGAGACAGTTCAGAGGAATCTCGTCTTCAGAGGGGACAACAGTTCACCGGAGAGCTTTTCGACGATCTTCAGGCCCGGTGTGTATTGGGAGGAGAGGCTGTACAATGCCTTTAAAGCCAACTGGCAGCGTGTCCTGGATACGCCGGATGGCGAAGGGCTGGATCAGGGCTTGCGCTATCTTGATGCAGACTATGTGCGCGGCCTTGGAATAGATGAAAAGGCTCTGGACGCCTTCTTTATGGAAGCCTCCCGCAGCGCCTCATCCTTTAGCATGGGAAACAGCTACCTTGAGCTTTTCTACGGCAGCGCCCTGCGGGATCTGAGCATGAAGTACTTCGGTCATTCCGGAGGGGATAAGGGCGAGAAGGCTGACAATGAAATTCTATACACGGTGGAGACCTTGGTCTCAGGCGCATACTATAGGAATCTGGGCGCGGAGGATATGACTGTCTTCTGATCCGCTGGACCCGCCGGTCAGTTGAAAATATAGTTTATTGAGGTATCCAAATGAAAAAGATTCTGGCAGTATTGACAGCGGCGTTTCTTCTTATGGCGCTTGCAGCCTGCAGCTTAGGGGGCGGCGAGCCTTCAGCTGCGGATCCGTCGCAGAGCAGCCCCGGCACTGAAAAGCCTTCAAAGGACTGGGCAGTGGGCGTTCCTGTAAAAAAGACAGATACAAAGGGCTGGGTATTGAGAAATAACCTCACAGTGAATAATATAGATGTAAGTGAAGGTGATACAAGATACGGAAGTCTTATTCAGATAGAAGGTCTTAAGGACAAGACTCTGCAGGACCAGATAAATGCCGCCATAGAAAACAGATTCTATGAGCTTTATAATTCCACTGAACTGCCGCCATATCTCGGATCAAAGCTCATGCAGCAGAGGGTGGACAGAGGAGATTTTGAATCGCATTACAACAGCTGCTTCTGCTCTAATCATGCAAACTTCGGAAATATACTGTCCATTGAATTCTACAAGAATACCAACTATCGGAGCGGAGATGAGTATCTTAATGTTTCAATGGCGGACGTCATGAATATTGATCTGCGCACGGGCAAGGAGATAAAGCTCGCGGATCTTTTCACCGACAATACCGACGGCATCACCTATATCAACAACAAGATAAAAAACAGCATCCTTGAGAACGATTCCTACGATGAGCTCGGCGACCTGTATACCTGGTACGACAACGGCTTCAGAACAGCTGGGGAATTCACCGGAATAAAGGAGGATCAGAAGTATTACATCAGCGGCGATACCGGAGATATCATTCTTATACTGGATTACGAAACGCCCTGGGTATACACTCAGTCCACACCGCAGTATCTTGTGATCAGCATGGACGGGGTCAGTGCCTGCACCGACAGATTTGCCTCCGAAAGCAGTCTTTACGTCAGCGATGTTCCTGACCCATATCTGTTCCAGTCTATGAAAGACGATAGAAAGCAAAAGTCGGAATATGAAAACAGCAGCTACGATTTCAACGGAGGCAGCGGCTACATAGGCTACAGCTATGAATACTATGAGGATCTACCCTGGGCTCAGATGCAGCTGGTAAAGCCTGATCACTACAAGAAAACGCAGCTTGAAGGCCGGTTCAAACAGCTCTGCGACACCTATTCCCGCTATTACAGCAATAATCTGGGCGCAGATATGTATTACAGCAGCTACTGCTTCGGCTACGCCCAGTATACCAATATATCTTCTTCTTATTCCATGAATTTCTATACTAAGAATCCATGGAGCCAGATAACAAGCGAAGGGTCTCAGGACTATTACGTGTTTAAGGGAAAAAGCAGCGAGCCCATGGCTCTTGATGATGTATTCGTTCCCGGAAGCGATGTGAGGGCTCTGCTGAAGAAAGCCTTTGAAGCCAATGCATTGAACAATGAGTATGGCTGGGACAGCGTGCAGAGTCAGTCCACTCCCGAGATCAGAGACGCATTCTATGATGCGGTCATAGATCACGGTCTTCAGTTTACAATAGGGAGCGACAGACTCAGCTTCTACCTTCATCAGGGTATAATAGATCTGCTTATCCATCAGAACATCGGAGAGGTGGAGAATACTTATTTCTTCTCTTATCTGATACAGAGCGCGAGATATATAGATCTTGGCATGGAAAATCTATCGATTTTCCAGCTAAAACCTTGAAAAATAAAAGAAAAATCGATAAATAATCCTTGACACAGGGGGCGGGAATCGGTATACTACTTGGCGTATCAAGCAGAAGTTCCGCTTCTCGCCTCCAGTTTACACAAAGAGGCTAATAAAAGACCACTCCTTTTGAGTAGTTTTTGGGCGGGCGTTTGCGCACCGTCTTTTTCATTTTTCGGAGGACAAGACCATTAGTAAAGAAGCTTTAGTTAACGAAGAGATTCGTGCCAAAGAAGTACGTCTGATTGATGCCAACGGCGAACAGCTGGGCATTGTCAGCATCCAGGAGGCTATGGCCAAGGCTCACGAGGCCAATCTTGACCTGGTTAATATCTCTCCCAATGCGGCTCCGCCGGTCTGCAGGATCATGGATTACGGCAAGTACCGTTACGATCAGCAGAAAAAGGAGAAGGATGCCAGGAAGAAACAGAAGACCATGGAGGTCAAGGAAGTCCGTCTGGGCATCTTTACGGAAGAACATGATCTGGAGACCAAGGCTAAGATCGCCGGCAAATTCCTTGCCGGAGGCGACAAGGTCAAGATCAGCATGCGATTCCGCGGCAGAGAGATGGGCTATGCCAACAAGGGCAAGGAGACCATGCTCAGTTTCTATGAGATGATCAGAGAGCTGGGCAATATCGAAAAGCAGCCCGTGCTTGAAGGACGCAACATGTCCATGGTAGTGGCTCCGAAGAGTGAAAAGGACAAGCAGAAGGAAGCAAAGGCCGCAAGGCTGGCTGCTGAGGCTGCAAAAAAAGCAGCAGCAGAAGGCGAGGGCGCTTCCGAGAACGCGCAGCAGTCTGAAGAATAGATGCAGGAAGGATTTAAAAATGGCAAAGAACAAGATGAAGTCCCACAGAGGGGCAATGAAGAGATTCAAGCTCACCGGAACCGGCAAGGTAAAGAGAAATAAGGCATACAAGAGCCATATCCTTACCAAGAAGACTCCCAAGAGAAAGATGGGTCTGCGTAAGTCCACAATACTTACCAGTGCTGATCAGAAGAGAATCAAGAGCGTTCTCGTAGGGAAATAGGAGGTAGAGACGAATGGCAA
>JAEEGL010382872.1_pt1 | contig 24446 bp, 17 predicted proteins | sample 9134231 | NCBI WGS metagenome assembly JAEEGL01 (sample SAMN16246548, study PRJNA631951) | gut metagenome | biome: gut microbiome; feature: rumen; material: fiber-attached | host: Bos | place: Iran: Karaj | collected 2018-10
TGTCAAGGTTGGTATCGCCTATACGGTAATAGGTCACGCGCACGGTCACGTCCTCGTCGGGCATGGTGCCGGTCACGATAAGCGCATCGGGGATGCAGCCCGTCACCTCGGGGCTGTTCACGCTGTAATTCTCCTCGAAGCTGACCGTGCTAACAAACGTTTCCGCGGCGGGGGTATCGTCGATAAAGCAATACTCGATCGTGAGCGTGTGAGGATTGCCCGTAAGCGAGGCGTTGAGCGTCAGATCGCAGGCGGGCATGACAGTGGGAATGTCCCAACCGCTGAAGGTGTATCCCTCTGGAACTTCGTATTCAGGTGCGGTAACGACAGCGCCAACCTCATATGTCTGAGTGGCATATTCCTCACCGTTGACAGTGTATGTGATGGTGTGAGTCTCAATTGCAGGAGCAACAACTGTGACAGAACCGTTTTCGACCGTGCAGTCAACATCATTGCTTTCGCCGTCGATCTCATCACAGCTGAACTGCAGAACAGTGATTGTAATTGGTATAACAGTCCCAACTTCAGTATCATCAGCTACACGGAAGGTCAAGGAGAAAATGTCGCCATCACCTTCGATACTGCCCTCGGGCAGAAGTCCGATGAACCCGACTTTGCCCTCCTCGGCCGCATTAGTGAAAACGTATCCTCCGTTTTCAGTAATGGCATTCCAAATGGCGCCTGCCGCGGGATCGTTTATCAGGCTGATGATATTCGCATCATATTCCACAGTAAAGTTCAGAATATTGGCTTGATAATCTCCGGTTACAGCAATTTCGATCTCCGCTTCTGCGCCGGGCTCAGCCTCTGCATTATTTGCTGAAATGCTTGCTTCCATGGAAAACGGAAAAGGAACCGTAATGGAACCGTTTTCAGCAGTAAACTGTACGGCATTGCTCGTACCGTCCAGTTCATCGTAGCTGAACTGCAGAACAGTGACTGTAATTGGTATAACAGTCCCAACTTCGGCATCATCAGCTACACGGAAGGTCAAGGAGAAAATGTCGCCATCACCTTCGATACAGCCCTCGGGCAGAAGTCCAATGAACCTGACTTTGCCTTCCACAGCTGTATTAGTGGAAACGTATCCTCCGTTTTCAGTAATGGCATTCCAAATAACACCTGCCGCGGGATCGTTTATCAGGCTGATGATATTCGCATCATATTCCACAGTAAAGTTCAGGATATTGGCTTGATAATCTCCGGTTACAGCAATTTCGATCTCCGCTTCTGCGCCGGGCTCAGCCTCTGCATTATTCACTGAAATGCTTGCTTCCATAGAATGTGGAAAAGGAACCGTAATGGAACCGTTTTCAGCAGTAAACTGTACGGCATTGCTCGTACCGTCCAGTTCATCGCAGCTGAACTGTTCAACAGTAATGTTCAAAGGTATGACCGTTCCGGCAGCCGCATCGGCAGAAACATGGAAAGTCATCGAAAACACGGTGCCGTTTCCGCCAAAGGTGCCTTGCGGCAGCAGTGCGATAAAACCGATCCTGCCGGCCTCGTCCGTATTCACGGACACATACCCGTTATTCCCTTCAATTGCACTCCATACAGCACCCGGAGTAAGGTCTCCGTTGAGCTGAAGAAAATCGCTGTCGTAATCCACAAACAGGTGCAGAACATTAGCGTCATATTGACCACTGATATTTACCGAAACAATAGTGTCGGCTCCTGCATCGGCTATGACTTTATCAACGCTGACCATTACGTCCCCCTGCTTTGTATTAACAGAAGCATATGCGGGCAGTTGAATCGCAGAAAACAGCAAAAGAACTGCTGCGATAAAAGCAATGGCTCGTTTCATTATGTATCCTCCATTACATTTCTTGGGTTATTCAGCAACGGATAGGGGCGATGAACCCCTATCCGTTATCCTTTGCACCAGCGGTTTTCAATGCTGATGCTGTACTTGTTGCATTAATATGCGGGTATATTCATAGTCCAAGTTCCCTCAGCGTGAGGAGTTCCATCATAAGTATACATATTAGTACCATTAGAGTTAAACTGATAGTAATAATACGAAATACTTGCCGTGGTCTTGTTTGTCGTGCTGAGGTTTACAGTCATCCAACCTGTTGTACCCGTGGCCGTTCTGCCATAAGACACCGACGATGCCCATGTATTGAATGCGGCAACCTGAACGCTGGATGAACCAGCATTCGTCGAAGCATTGAGCTGCTGTCCATAAACCGTCCAACTGTATGCTGCTATAGTTGTTGTCCAAACGAGTCTTACCTGCACAGTTGTTGCAGTCCTGTTCCTATACTCAAAACTGCAAGAGTAAGTGATATGCGGGCTGCTGCTTATCGTGCCAGTCTTAGCAGACGTTGTCTGATCGATGATACCGTAGGTGAACGTTATGGTCTTAGGCGTCGTGGAATCCCAAACTACGGTCTGCGAAGCAGGAGTGGAATAACCCTGGCTTGTCTTATCCGGCGCACTGACGGTTGTCGTCGTACCCCAAGTCTTGGTTATCGTCGTCGAACCAAGAGAAGTGCCATTAACAGACCTATAAACAATGTTATAGGTATAGCTGTTCGCACTTGCGGTCGCATAGATCGTAGACGAGTTAACATTGCCCGTGACAGTAATAGACGTGGAACCATGCGTAGCAATTGAATAACCTGTTGCAGGAGTATAGGTCACGGTCAGAACGTCACCGTAATAAACCGTTGCTCCGCTGCTGAGGTAGCCGCCGGTCGATGCGCCGGCATAGGGCGAGCTCGTTCTCTTGACCGTTATCGTGTAGCCGGTTCCATTCGACCATGTTACAGTGAAGGAGTTGACCGTCCAATGTGCATAGAGGGGCAAACCATTGGTTACAAGCGTAGTTGCATCCATGCCGCCTATAACGGTGTTCCAGTTGCTTACAGTAACCTGAGTGCCGCCGGAAGCAGCCGTGTACCAACCCGCAAACGTATGACCTGTCCTTGTGGGCGTGGGCAGACTGCTCGGAGCAGTACCGATTACAGCTGCCATGGTAGTGGGGCTGACAGAACCCCCATTTGCGTTGAAGGTGACGGTGTACTGTTTGAGTTCCCAGTGCGCATACAGGGTCTGATCATAGATGACCGTGGAAACGGTATCGGCAGTTACCAGGGTTCCGTCATAGGGATCGGTATACCAACCCATGAAGTCAAATGTTGCACGAGTGGGTGTGGGCAGAGTGCCATACTTGGCGCCGAATTCAACATCCTTTGATGTTGTCGATACACTGCCGCCGTTCGGATCGAAGGTTACGGTGAAGCAACCACGGATCAAAGAGTTGAACTGATCGTCGGTGATGTAGATTATCTCACCGTTTGTTACGTCAAGGTAATCCACGCCGGGTATGGGAGGATTGCCGCATACGTAAACGTTGCCGGAGACATCAAGGACGCCGATGGTTGCACGGGTGGATACTTCAGAAATCAAGGTCGGGTTTTTGCAAACTACTGCATTGCCCGCGGTGCTGGACAAGAGGTTATCCCTAACCATCGTAATGTTAACATTCTGAGATTGTGCCAAGAGTGCGAAGCTTGTGCTATTAACCGTTACCCTGTCAAGAGTAATTTCATCGGAGGAGATCACAAGAGGTATTCTTGAGCAGTCGTTGATTTTGAAATTGCGAAGGATTGTAGAACCAGCTTCAGATTCAATTCTCATATCGGGGAACACCTTCCCGCCACCAACGATTTCAAAACTGCTCATATTGCCAACATCAATTGTGAAAACAGTTCCGTCTGTTGTCAAAGAAAGATCAATGCTCAAACATTCAGTTCCGCAACCAACGATATCCGAAGCAGCAATCTGAGTTAATTCCTTAGCCGTAGGCAACAGCTCTGAAACGTGTGTTGCATCTGGATTCAGCAAAAATGCATCGAATATGGCGTAATCTTCACCTAAGATCTTAGCAGAAACTTCAGGTACACCGTAAAATGCATTTTCACCTACGGAAGTTACTGCTGATGAGATTTTAAAATCGGTCAGCTTTGTGCATCCGCTGAAGGCCTCGCTACCGATTTTAGTAAATGCACCAAAAACGCTTTCAAGCTTAGTGCAATTTTTAAATGCACAATCAGGAATCTCATCCATGTACTCGCTAAGAATAATAGCCTTAATATCAGTGCCTGCAAATGCACTTGCACTAAGACCAGTTACTCGATAGGAATAACCTCCAGTCGAATAAAAGGACGGTATCTGAACTTCATCATCGGTGCCAACGTATCCAACAACAGTTGCTGTGTGATCGTTTGTATTGGTTCTAAGCAACAACCCATCGGTTTCTGCAATCATTTCATTAACATAATCACAGATATCATAGGGTATGTTAAAGGGCAACGCAGTGTGTTCGTCATCGTCAAAGCTACTATAAGGCGAATAATCCAGGAAATCGTATGTGTTATCTTCCATTATGCTGTAAGTGTAGGTGAAATACGACTTGCTTGCGACATCGTATCCGACAACTCCGAACACATGGAATCTTCCCGCTATAACAAGCCTATACCAGCCATGACTCTTGCCATCGCTTGAGTAGGTTCTTGTGGTAGTGGTTGTCTCTGATTTTGTATATGTGATCGTGGTAGCGGTGCTAACGGCTTCAGAATCACTGCTACTGAAGCCAACCTCTTCGCTTTCAGAACCACCATTCATATAATCAGTACCAACATTATATACACTGCTTAACACTTCAGACATTGCATGGCTTACAGTGTTGCTCTGACTTGATTCATTAACAACAGAGCTGGTACTGGAGTTATTCCATGTAGATGTATTGGAGTTCGTGTGCGTATTAATTGAGGTCGTATCCTTGCCGGAGTGCTTATCATATCCCGATGAGTAGGTGCTGGAACTGCCATCCTTACCACCGTGCTCTACAGTATAATCATTACTCATATCTCCGGAAATCTCTCCAGATATCTTTCCGACGCCAGGAACCTTCATTTCTGAAGTGAGTTTTGATTCAATGCCAACATGATCTGTATCAGTAGTCGAATGGCTAGTCTCATGAGTGAAGGCTGCTCCAGAGTTACCATTATTATTCTGACTATCATACGTAACTGTAGTTGTCCCAGTATTCGATGTAGATGTTGAACTTCCGCCGTTTTCTGTAGTGATGCTGTAAGAGTTGGTCTGTCCTTTAAGGATCGTTTCTGCTTCCTCTACAGTAAGCCCACGCTCTTGAGCCCAGCCTTCATCAACATGGACGGAATCATTCCACTCCTCTGAGAGCCTCCATGTCTTAGAGTCGGTCGTTACATGCGATACTGTTTGAGTAATCTGGGTTGCAACACTCTCGGAAATTGAAGTAGTTACCTCCCTGCTGATGAGCTGGTTCAAACCATCTACGCCTTGAATCGTTACAAGCGCATCGGAGATCGGGACATTCTCTATGGTTCCAAGTTCATAAGTGAAGTAGATGCGTCCATTTTCATTGTCAACAAGGATTGTGGGGTCGCCGACATGATCAATCTTCTTTGCCAAATTTCGGAAACTAGTCCAATACGCATTCAAGGTAATATCACCTGTTGTGCCAACGGGGATTTTGGTAAGAGCTTTACCGCCGTTCTTTGTAATATGGATACTACCACATACAGGACACTTTATAAGTCCCATCTCGCTTTCGCTAAACAGATGTTGGCATTCATCACAACTCTCTGTAACATCGGTATACCAACCGAGGAACTCATAATTATATATTGAAGGGTTGGGAAGATCCTGTAACCCCTTATTGACCGTATAATGCAGGTACCTTTCGTCGGTAATTTCTCCGATAGGAGTCATGTAGACCCTATACGTTATATCATAAACGATCTCACTCCATCTCGCATACAGGATCAAGTCATGGTTCGTACCGACAGGTACGCTGGTCATGCGATCACCATCAGGCGTATACCAGCCAAGGAAAGTATAACCGGGACAACTTATAGACTTCAGTTCAAAGGTTTCGGTGGAAGAGAACCACAAATGTTCCTCATTTGCGCTGTTGTCTATTGCCTGAGTTCCGATATAGTCGTCACCTAAGTTGGTGTTGTATTCGTAAATACGGAACTCAATATGGTAGGGGTAGCCGGGCACGGGATTATTGTCATAACCACAGACTGTGCACACATTATCGGCATTGAATGTATGTTCTGCACGATCGCTCATCTCATTCTCATGCTCGCAGGTTGCTGCATGCCAATGATAAGTGGAATCAGAAGACCAATCTGTTGAGAAGCTATGACCCGTCGCAGGTATAACCGTGGATGCCTGAGTAATCTCATGACTGCCATTTGCATCGCTGAAGCACTTGCCGCAGATCGTGCAATGCCAGTACTCGATATTACCGTCCTGGGTGCAGGTTGCGGGAGCTGCTTCGACATGCTCCAAGTTGTGGTTGCAAGGAGGTGTAACGGGAACAGGAAGCTCAATGTCATAACCGCCGGCAATATAGCGCCTGATAAGGGTAACGTCCTTACCGTTGATAGTGCCATCGCAGTTGACGTCGGCTGCCTGCTCATTAATGCTGATGTCATAACCGCCTGCAATGCAACGGCGAATCAAAGTTACGTCCTTGCCGTTAACAGTGCCGTCATCGTTTACGTCACCATAAATGAAATCGATAACATCGATATAACTGCCAACCATACTGACGGTGATATCGTTAAGATCGGTATCGTAAATATCTCCGTATTGGTAAGAAACATTGATCGCGAGGTTATCGTCCGCAGAAACATCTTCTGCTACGGTAAAGGTAAGAGTAAGTATAGTGCCGTCATCCGTCGCCACGGCACTTTCGGAGTCCCAACTGAAATTGCAGGGGCTCGCGTAGGTTCCCGGCCTGGTAAAATCAAGCATTTCAAACGCGGGGCCGCTTACAGCATCGGTTAAGGTCAGACCGGCATCATAGGTCAGGGTGATCCTTGCACCGGCAATTCCGGGGTTGTCGGCTATCTTCAAATCGACGTTTACGGTTGAGCCCGGCTTCGCAAACGTACCGACAACACTGATTGTGGGAATGGTTACTGCCCTGTTATCATCAATCACGTGAGCCGCGCCGACGATGTTCATGGGCAGGCAGGCCACCACCATAATTAGTGACAGCAACAAAGATAAAAGCTTTCTTTTCATATTGGCCTCCTTAGTTTATAGTGATCTGACCATTGATGATATCGAGATCAACATCATCGAGATTCTCATCATAGATATCGCCATGGGTATAGGAGATATTAACATTCAACTTGTCGCCCGAAGACACGGAGTCAGAAACTCTGAACGTCAGAGTAAGTATAGTTCCGTCATCCGTTGCCATTCCGCTCTCGGAATCCCAAGAGAAGTTACAGGGGTTTGAATACTGACCGGGGCGGGTATACTGCAGATAGGAGAAGGCTTCACCGCTTGCAGCACCTGTCAGCGTAAGATTACTGTCATAGTTGAGCCTGAGCAAGGCGCCGGCAATACCCGGGTTGTTTTCAATACGAACTGTAACTGTTACCGTATCTCCTGCAGAAGCGGCAGCGTTATCAACGATAATCGTCGGTTCGGTCGTTGTGCCGGGCTCGGGAGTGGGCATAGGAATGCCGATGCAATAGCGCATGATGATGAGCGCATCTACAACGTCGACAACTCCGTCTCCGTTGCAATCTGCCGCAGCAAGTTGGTTGTCTGATAGTGTAACGATTTGAAGCGCATGCCTCAGCACCTGCATTGCATCGGAACCATTAACGGTCCCGTCATTGTTTACGTCGCCAAGCACCACAGAAGTGTCGGCGATCCGGCCCCCTACGGGAACGACTTGATCGGTAGTGTTTGTCAATGCAGCCGCAGACAACACTAACATTCCCATAATGACCACTAGGACTAAAGGGATAAGCCAAAAGAGTTTTCGTTTCATTGAGTCAAACCTCCCAGTTGTTTTGTTGGTTTCATGTTGCTCCTCCTGTGTTTTATATAAAAATGTTTTATATGCTGAGTGGCATATAAAAACACATTCAACAATTAGTTGATTGCAGGTTATCGACCTACGGAGTAGATTTATTATTTTGCTGGGCAGCACAGCCATCCGCCCCTCACGAAACCCACATTTCCCGATCGCGGCATATCAAAGATCGGTTCTGCGACAAGAGCTTATGATCAATTCGAAAAAACAAAGAATTGAGTGCTGCTTATCATGGCAACCAAGCAAAAATAACTTTGCCCGGCACGGACACTCAAGCATAACCCACGTATCGTGAGCTGCTGCCACAGCCGGATTCTGTGGGTGGGCGTCTTTCCTGTTCGGGACTGACGCCAAAGCCGTATGACATCACCTTGCTGTATATTACAATGTTCTGGTTTTCTTGAGGAGCGTGTTTTTGTTCACTATTCTCAAGCAAATGTTAACATATCGCGCTTATCTTTTGGCAATGTTTTGCTTTTGTTTTGCAATGTTCTGTTATTTTATTGCGTTGGAAACGTGCTGCACTCCGTTTTGCGTTGGCAAGCTAAAGATAGACATAGAAGAAGCAGAACCGTACAGCGGGACTTTACCATTTCTGACTCCTACTGTTCGCAGTAAGCAATCCCTTGATGCTGCCTGATTTAGTTAATCTGTCTAACTATTAGGGTTCAAATCATAATCGCCGGCGCCTTTTTTTCTAGTGTTTTTATCAGAAAACTCCGCTATCAATTCACGCACGAGTATAACCTCCCGCTCGGAAAGCCCCGTCAGATTTACCGTCTTGCCCCCGTCGCGGCCGAAAAGATAATCGAGGCTGACCCGGTATAGATTAGCGAGTTTCAGCAATACATCATAAGAGGGCTGTCTCAATCCGCTCTCATACGCGGAAATGACGCTTGCGTTAACTCCGACGATCTCAGCAACCTGATACTGTTTTAATCTTTTTTCTAGGCGAAGTTTTTTCAGTTTTTCGGGCATAGAATACATATGCTCACCTCTGAAATATGATAACATACATAGTAACTCATTTGGCAATAATATCATTTCAATTAGCAATATTGAACACTATTACAGCATGGAATATAGCCGGTGAAAGTGCCTTTCAGGACAATTCTGAGCTTTGGTTACATTGTGATTGACTTTTTCCCAAGGTGCATTATAATATAATCATAATCATCAGTGTGTATAAATGCGAAAGGCGCCAAACGCGCTGTTTGCCGATAAACAAGCTTTAGGACCGATTGAATCATGAACAATACGACCGATCGATTGAGCATATATGCAGCAAAATGCGAAAGCCTTGCCGAGTTTAAGAGGGAGTTGTTGCCGAACCTTAAGGCGTATCGCGCAGTGTGGAAAGCGAAGGTCCGTGAGCTTTTCAATAGAAGCGGCTATACACAGGCGGAGTTTGCGTCAAAATGCGGGGTATCGCAAACCATGGTGTCCAAATGGCTCAACAGCGGCTCTGTTCCGCGCAGCCGGGAAACATACCTCCGTATAGCTTTGGCTGCAGGGCTCGGGCTTGAGGAGACGAATGCGCTTCTGCTTAAAAGCGGCTATTCCGAGCTTTATGCCAAATCTATGGAAGACAGCGTTTATATCTTTATGCTTTCAAACGAGAGGATCCCCCACACGTTTGATACTTGCGCGGCGATCCGGCAAAGGATAGTCGCGTGCCTGAACAGTGACCATGAACCTGAAGCGAGCGAACGCGCGGACCCGATCCGCACCGATATGCTGAACAGGTTTTTGACAGACGCGGACACCGAGGCGGAAGCGGCGCAGCTCATAAGGAGCAATCTTGCCGCTTACCAAAGCACCTACGGCGCGCTGTATCGCTTTGTGATCGATGCACTCGAAAGGAATATCGCAGGGATCCCGGATACGATGTCCGGCACTGTGAATACACTGTCCGATCTTCAGGGCTGGTCATCATCACTTATGAAATGTGTTTATGAGATCAAAAAAAACAGATGGTTTCCAACACGCACCAAACTGATCTCACTCGGCATCCATTTGAACATGAATGTTGACAGCCTGAATGAATTACTTGAACTTGCGCACATGTCGCCGCTATACGCAAAAAATCCAGTTGAATGCGCTTTGCTTTTTGCTATAGAGAACGCCGACCTCAACGGCGCTGTCATGCAGGACGGAAGGCGCGACCTTTGCGATTACGTGAGAAAGGTATTGAAGAAACTCGACCTTTCGAATGCGAAAGCGCTTATCGATGAGCTTAAATGCAGGTTTTGAATGCATTAACCACAGTCAGTGTATAATTATCCGACATCAGCAGAATACGTCCTTATTCCGGACAGATGGAGTATCGTTCGCCCGCTCGGCGGAGACCGCCGCAGCCGCGTTTTTGAGATACGCCGGGATTCGAGCGGCGTTTGCGAGAAATGCGCTTTGAAGGTCATCCGATTGACCGACGAGCATGGGGCGCGGGCGCTGCTCACGCCCGATGAGCTTGAGGCTTATTCGGAGAAGCTCGAAAAGCTCATGCGATCGGCGATCGGGGAGGTCCGTACGCTCATCGAGCTGAAGGACTGCCCCAACATAATGAGATACTATGACTGCAGTGCGGTAGAGTGGGAAAGCGACTCCGGGTTCGGGTGTGATTTCATGATCCGGACCGAGCTCCTCGAGCCGCTGACAAGCGTTCAGCGCAAAAGAACTTTTACACGCGAGAAGCTGATCGCGATCGGCGAGGAACTCGCCCAAGCGCTGGAGTATTGTCACAGTCATGGAGTGATCCATCGCGACATCAAGCCGGGCAATATCTTCTTCGATAGCTCGGGGAGATGCAAGCTTGGCGATTTCGGTATCGCGGCGGTGAGCGACAGCAGCAGGAACAGGGCATCAACGGCGATCGGCACGCCGACGTATGCATCTCCCGAGCAGTTTTTTGCAATAACGTCCGCGGGTTACGATCACCGGGTGGATATCTACAGCCTTGGCTTGGTGCTGTATGAGCTTGCGAACGGGAACAAGCCTCCCGTGTATTCCCCCGGCGATGGTTTTGAAGCCAATCTTCGAAAAAGGCTCGCCGGCAAGCGGCTGCCGAAGCTCCAAAACACCGATGCGGCACTCCGGCGCGTGATCGAAAAAGCCTGTTCCTTCAAGCCGTCGGGCCGGTACAGGAGCGCTTCGGAAATGCTCGCCGCGCTCAGGCATGCCGAAACGACCACGTTAGGCATCGGGAGGGCAGCCGTTCCGATAGTCGCCATCGCCCTGTGCGCGGCTTTTCTCATTGCCGTGGGCGTGATCCGGAAAGCTCAGCAGATGCCGCGCGGCGAAAAGCAGGGCTATGCGGCCATGCGGCTGACCGAAGCGCCGATAACCGCGCCGCTCCCGTCCGACGCTCCGATGCCTGTGGAAAAGTTCCGGACGCCTGCGCTTTCGGAAACTCCTTTATCGCTGCCGGACAGTTTCGTGATAGGCGATCATCTGACCATCGGCCGCTTTGATTGCGACGGCAATGCTCAAAACGGCCTAGAGCCACTCGAATGGATCGTGTATGCTGTCAGCGGCGGCAGGACCATGCTAATATGCCGAAATACGCTCCGATGCTTTGAGATCACCGCCGGGGAATTAGAACGCGGCTACCGGTCCTCCCACATCCGGGAATGGCTGACCGGTGAATTCTATCGAAGCGCCTTCAGTGATGAAGAAAGGCCGCTGATAGGGAGCAGAGCCGATTCGGCGGACGCGGACTCTGATCTCGTAACGCTTCCGGATCTCAGCATGCTCGATAGCTTTTTGAACGCTATGCAGATGAGAAGCACGTCGTTCTTGCAGCCTGTCGATTTCTGTGTTGAGGAAGCCGGAATCGCGGTCGGAGCAGGCGACGTATACCTGGTCGCTTTGGACAGCTCAGGTGAGTCTTTTGAGTTCGCGAGTTTTTATCCCTATAACAGTTTGTCGCCTTTCGGTTTCGGCGAAAAAGGTTATCGAACGGACGGCGGATCGTAAGTTTACGGGGTATGCCCCGTGCTGATCCTGAACAACAACGCAGCGCTTTCAGGCGACGGAGACTGACATGATCGATCGCAGAATAAAGGAATACGGGCTTTACTTCAGCAACTGGACTTTCAGGCGCATTATCGAGATACGCGCCGATTCCGCCGTGTTCGAGATCGAAAGGACGACCGCAGGCCTGACGGAAAAGAGCGCCGTGAAGGCCGTTGCCGTGATAGAAGAGGATGCTTTCGATGAAAGCCGCGAAGGCAGCGTTGAGCCTTGGCAGGAGCGAAAGGACCGGGCCGCGGCCGCGAAGCTGGAGGAAGTGCGGATCATGATGGAACTGGGGGAGAGCGGGCGTATCGTTCGCTGCCTCGATCACGAGCTCCGCGAATGGGAAAGCGGCGGAAGGCGCGGCTGCGATCTGCTTATCAGGGAGGAACTGCTCAAACCTGCCTCGAGCCTGTGGCCGCACGGCTCACCCGATCCCGCCCGACTACATAAGCTTGCGACGGATATCGCCGAAGCGCTTAAGGTATGTCACGACGCGGGCATATATCACAGGGATATAAAACCTTCCAACATTTTCGAAAACGGTGAAGGCCTGTTCATACTCGGAGACTTCGGCTCTGCGGTGCGGAGCTCGCCGGACCCCGCTCCGCTCGCCGGCACAGCGCTTTATGCCCCTCCCGAGCTGTTGAACGGCACAGCGCGAAGATATGAACCGAACGCCGATATCTATATGCTCGGCGTCTCGCTCTATGAGCTTGCGAGCGGGCATTTGCCCTTTGAAAACAGCCGTTTTCCGAGCGGCGCTTTCGTTGAGAAAAAGCTTGCCGGCGAACGGTTCCCGAAGGTGCCGGGCGTCAGCGCCGGCCTGTACCGGGTGATCCTGGGGGCATGTGGCTTTAGCGCCGATACACGATTCCATTCTGCCGACGAGTTGTTGCTGGCGCTGAATGGCGGGGAGAAAATGCCCGAAGAGCTCGCCTCGCTTCGGCGCAGAACCGGATCCAAAGAGAACTCTGCAAATAAATGGATCGCGTTCATTGCCGCATTGGCCGTGATGTCCGTGCTTGCCGTTATGATCCTGCCGCCGATCGTCAGAAACGCCCGGCAGCGGAATGCGGAAGCAACGGAAGTACCCTCCGCCGGGTATCCGGCCGCCGCATCCCCTGTTCCCGCGGATCCGATCGAAACGAAAGCGGCTCAGGGCCCCGCTGCGGAGCCGGACGGTGAAACTCGGCCGCTGTCCGTCACGGATATGCCGACGGCCGTACCGTCGCTCGTGCCGATGGATGAGCTTGCGATGTTCGACAGCAAGAGCTTTGAGACATACCTGAAGGAAACCGGCCAGATCGGAGAGAACGAGACCTACGGCAGCTTGTGCAGCATACTCTCTCTTTACATCTACGGGTTCACTTTCGATGATAAATGCGGCATGTCAGATCTTGCGAAATTCAAAAATCTCGACACGCTCGAAATCGGCGACTGCAGCGAATTCGACTTTGACTGGATCCGTGATCTGAAAAGCATAAGCGCGATGGAGCTTTCCCAAACGCCTCTGAAGAATTTCGGGAATATGCCGGAGTTTTCGAAGATGACCTATCTTTTGCTGCGTGATGCGGGCATTACGAACTTGGATTTCGTTGAGAAAATGCCAATGCTCGAATTTCTCGATCTCGGTGAGAACGACCTTGCCGACATGGACGGGCTCCGCTATCTGACCCATCTCACAACCCTTTCAATACCACACAACCGTGTGTCGGACCTGGCTCCGATCGCCGCATGCGAAAGCATAAGCTGCCTGTTAATCGATGACAATCCCGTTGGAAGTATCGAAGCATTGTCCGTGATGCCGAACCTTACGGAGCTGCGCTGCGACTCCTGCGACTTAAGCGCCATCGGGCTCGGAGAGAACTGCCTTTCAAGGATAGACACGCTTTCTGCGGAGGATAACCATATCAGGAATATAAACGTCCTGCGATCAGCCGGAAATCTGAAGCGTTTGTTTATCGCCAACAACTCGATCTCGGATATATCCGTGCTGTTCGAACTTCCGCTGCTGATGCAGTGCTCATTAATCGGAAACCCCGTCGATCCTGCTGAAGCGGACGCTTTGGAACGCATACTGGATGAACGGTTTGCCCAAGACGATACGATCTATCCCTGATCGACCGGTCACGCAACCGTCCGCTCACGTTTGCACAGAAATATAACTTCAGCTGAAAAGTTAAAATTTTATCTATAGTAGAATAAATATGACTGAAAGCAAGATCCGTAAAGGCAATACGGACTCTTGTAAACGTCATAATATTTTCTGTGGAGAACTATTATGCTGTGCCTTGCCGACAAGCTCAGAACTCTGCGCAAAAACAAGCGCCTAAAGCAAAGCCAGGTGGCTGAGACCATCGGAGTCAGCCCCAGCGTGGTCTCGGCATATGAAGCAGGGCTTCGCCAACCCTCGTACGACGTGCTGCTGAAGCTCGCCAATCTCTATCATGTCAGCCTCGATTATCTTTTCGGGCGGGAAAACGGACTAAAGCTGGATGTATCCCAATTGACCGAAAGACAAGCCGCCCTGTTATCCTCGCTTATTGCAGAATTGGGAAGGCGCTGACGGACTTATCAATTCTTACCGTTGCCGGGCGGTGGTCTGCCTCACGTCAGGACATACACAGAAATCAGTCTGCGATTCAAATATTTAAGCGATTCCATGCGTATTCGCTCCGGATGAAACAGTTCCCGCCCTTCACTTCGGAGAGCAATTCTCACTTGATACACTTTACCTTAGCCCAGCCTGATCTTTCATGGAATGCAGTTTCCGGGCGAAAACACAGAGACGTTTTGGTCGTATATCAGAACAGAAGAAGCAAGCGATTACATCTGCTGAAACGAAAAGAGCAAAAACGTTCAGGCGCGGATGAAAGCCAGTTTGCGTAACGCAATTGCTTTTATGTCTGCAAAATAGTATTATACAGGGGGAAATACTTCAAACAATGTTCGTTTTATGCAGTTCAGAACGTGAAAAAACAAAGAATAAAGGCTATATTCCAATGTGGGCGAAATGCCCGCATTGGACAAATGAAAATTAACGCTTTTCAGGTCGTTTCCGTTGAAACCGATTCTACCCTGGAATGCCTTTTCCACCACTCCTAAGCGAAAGGTCGCGCGTTCGAATCGCGCCGGGAAGGCCGTTTTTTGTTTCATGAAGAGGATAAGCATCTGCGCGGCGTGATCGACATGAAGATTTTGTTCGGTAAAATAACAACTTTACGTCCGCGCACGATCCAATACGGCGGGAGACGGGATCGGCAATAACGCCTCCGTTGGGGCGGAGCCTTCACCGCGCATGGTCTGCTGCTTGCGGCAGGAGCATTCCGAAATGCCGAATTTATCGTACATATCGAGCCAGCGGGAGATATGCTCGACGGGCACGCTTTTGCTCTCGGCGGAAATGGCCTTTTCAACGGGGATAACGTGCATCCCTATGTCCGCGCCGCCGGCGCCGGGCGTGAAGGGCGGACTTTTTGCCCGGATCGTTTTTACAGCGGGAAGGCGACGGCCTCGCCGTAGAGCTTATTCAGAATATCGAGGAAGGCTTTGAGGCTTTCCCGCTGATCCTCCCTGTGGGTGCATAAGACGCACGAGAAGCTTTCTTTGCAGTCGAAAGGTATCCACGCGAACTGCCCGCTGTGATCGTTCAAAAAGCCGGGAGCAAGGCAGACGCCGCGCCCTGCGGCCACATTGATCCTCGTCGTATCATGGTCGGCGCTGTTGAAGTAATGGATCTTTCCGGAGCCGATCAGCCGGTGCTGGACCGTCCGGAGCGCCTGGGGGGAGCCTCCGCCTACCATCAGCGTCCGGCCATAAAGGTCTTCTTCGCGGATCAGATTCTTGTCCGCCAGAGGATCATCCCGGTTCGCGATCAGGTAGATCCGGCTCTCAAACAGGTCGTGAACCTGGATACCGGGCACCTGCCGCGTCTGCTCCTTCAGGGCAAAGACCATATCCGTTTCATTCCGAAGAAATGCCTCCATGCTGTTCTCATACTGAAAGACCGGGGTGATCTGCACGTTCGGCTCGGTTTCCGCAAACAGGCGTATGGCCTCCGGAAGAAAGTAAACGGCCTGCCAGACCATCAAGCCGACGGAGATGCTGTCCTGGTACTTGGCGCTGAAATTCTGCCCCTGCTCTATCGCGCGCTTCAGATCCTGCCGCATACCGGTCAGGAAGGAAACGAACTGCGCGCCCGCGGGGGTGAGCGAAGCGCCTTTGCCGCTTCTTTCAAATATCGCGAAGCCGACCTCATCCTCCAAAAGCTTTATCTGGTAAGAAAAGGTGGGCTGGCTGACGAACATATTGTCGGCTGCCCGGCTGAAATTCAGCGTGCGTGCAAGCTCGATGCAGTAATCGATCTGTTTGGTGGTCATGTTGCGCTCCCGTTATTTAAATTCTAAATCAATTATAGCATGATTCGATTGGACTTTGCAATATGTATTTGATATAATAGAGCCGAAGAAAGGGAAACCGTTTCGGAATTCGGAATAACAGGAGGAACCAACAATGGCCAAAACACTTATCGCTTACTTCTCAAGGGCGGATGAAAACTACTTCGGCGGCGCGATGCGCTATATAAAGGTCGGCAACACCGAGATCGTTGTGAGCGGTATGAAGGAGCTGATCGAAGCCGACAGCTTCAGGATCGAGATGAAGCAGCCCTACTCCCCCGTCTATATGACCTGTATCGAAGAGGCGAAGAAGGATCTGCGGGCAAAGGCAAGGCCGGAACTCGTCTCCATGCCGGGATCGATCGGCGAATACGACACGGTCATACTGGCCTATCCCAACTACTGGGGCACGATGCCGATGGCGGTGTTCACCTTCCTGGAGGCCTTCGATTTCACCGGCAAAACGATACTGCCCCTTTGCACCAACGAGGGCAGCGGCATGGGATCGAGCGAACGCGATATCAAAAAGACCTGCCCCGGCGCCGTCGTAAAGAGCGGGCTTCCCATCACCGGAAGCCGGGCGGCCGATTCAAAGGAAAGCGTGCGGAAATGGCTTTCCGCGAACGGGCTGCTGTGATAACAAAAGAACCGATTTGAAAGACAGAAAGGAGATCGTCATGGAATACATCGAACTGAACAACGGAATGAAATGCCCCGTGATCGGGATCGGCACCTATATGCTTTCCCCCGCCGAGGCGCAGAACAGCGTGCGCGAGGCGCTTAAAATGGGCTATTCCCTTGTGGATACCGCCAACGCCTACGTCAACGAGCGCGCCGTCGGACGCGGCATGAAGGAAAGCGGAGTCAAGCGGGAGGATATCTTCCTTTCCACCAAGCTCTGGCCCAGCGAATATGAGAATGGGAACGCGGTGGACGAGACCCTGGAGCGCCTTGGCGTGGACTATGTGGATCTTCTCTACATCCACCAGCCCGCTGGCAATTGGCTTGCGGGCTACCGTCAGCTGGAAAAGGCTTATAAGGAAGGCAAAGCGAAGTCTATCGGTATCTCCAACTTTGAAGGAAAATATATCGAAGAGCTGGAGACCAAATGGGAGATCGTGCCTCAGTTCATTCAGGTGGAGGCACATCCCTACTTTACCCAGCGGGAGCTTCGCAAGACTCTGGATAAATACGGCATAAAGCTTATGAGCTGGTATCCTCTCGGCCACGGCGACAAAGCCCTGATCAACGAGCCGGTTTTCGCGGAGCTCGGCAAAAAGTACGGCAAGACGCCCGCGCAGGTCATTCTCCGCTGGCACACCCAAATGGGCTTTGCGGTCATCCCCGGCAGCAAGAACGTCGATCATATCAGGGATAATCTGGATATCCTTGACTTTACGCTGACCGACGGGGAAATGGCCGAGATCTCCGGGCTCGACAAGGGCGTGCGCTACTATCACCGCACGGACGAGCAGCTCGTCATGTTCGCGGGCTGGAGACCCGCATTCGAAGAAAAATGAATAAAGCGATCCTGTCGGTTGTTTTATTGATCGCGGCCCTTATGCCGAGCGCCTGCATTCCCCGAAAAACGGAAGGAGATTCGAAAACCATGAAATATGATTTTAAGCAGTTTTCAAATGTGAGCATCACGGGGATCGATCTCTCCTCCCTCGGTGAAGAAGAGCTGGCCGTTCTCTATGCCCAGGCACGTTACTGCCAGGCCATGACGGAGGCGGATATCGATACCATGAGGGAACTCGTCTCGGAAGATATGGTATTCACCCATATGAGCGGCAGACGGCAGACCCGCGAGGAGTACTTCGCGGACATCGTCGACGGCAGCCTGAACTATTTTACTATTGGGATCGCAGATCCGGTGATCAAAGCGGACGGCGATAAAGCGCAGATCACGTTCACGTCCGTGCTGAATGCCAATGCCTACGGTGCGAGAGGCACCTATCGCATGAAGGGAACCCATTATTATGAACTTCGGGACGGCAGCTGGATCGCGGTCAATAAATGATCGAAAGGAAACGGGAGGACAGATCATGATGAAGAAAGATGCGCTGAACGGTCTGAAAGTTTACGGTCACAGAGGATTCGGAGGATTTTAACATGAGTAAAAAAATCAAAAACCTGATCTGCCTGATACTCTCTTTGGGGCTGATCCTTTCGCTTTCTGCATGCGGCAATGCTGGCAGCAGCACAGAAAACAATCCTTCCGCAGCGCCTTCCGCGGAAATCAGCAGTCAGTCTGCAGCTGCAGACGACAAAACGGCCCCTGAACAAACGGATGGATCTGCAAATGAAACGCCTGCAGACAATTCGGATGGAAGCGATCCCGCGGGCTCCCGCATCCTGGTCGTGTACTTTTCCCGCACCGGCGAGCAGTACACGGTCGGCGTGATCGATCACGGCAACACAGCCATCGTTGCGGAGATTATCGCGGAGAAGACCGGCGCGGATCTCTTCGCGGTGTTGCCGGTGGATGATCACTATCCGATGACCTACAATGAGCTGACCGATGTGGCAAAGAGAGAGCAGAATGAAAAAGCCAGACCCGACTATGCCGGAGAATTCCCGGATCTCTCGCGGTACGATACCGTTTTCATCGGCGCTCCCGTCTGGTGGGGCGACTGGCCTATGATCATGTACACGGTCTTTGAAAACAATGATTTTTCCGGCAAAACCCTGATCCCCTTCTCCACGCATGAAGGAAGCGGCCTCTCGGGTTTTGACAGGAAGCTTAAGAGTGCCTGCCCGGATGCGAAAGTGCTGAAAGGGCTTGCGGTCCGCGGAAACGACGCGCAGAACGATCGGGATAAAACAGAAGGATCCGTTGGTGACTGGCTCTTGGAGCTTGGGTTCTGAGAAAAGCAAATATCACGGTACTGCCGCCTTACGATCGCCAAGGGACGGGGACGCCGCTCATCGGGAGCGTCCCCGCCCTTTTTTAATACTGCGCACCATATGCCCAAAGCGCGGCGGTGCGAAGGCCCGCGGTTGAACATGATGAGCGTTTATGGTAAAATCATCCCGTAAGATCGGGATCTGCGAAGGAAACGGTATTAGCGCTTCGAAGCGGAAAGGCGCGCGGCCTTGATCGGAAAGGATCTGTGAAAATGAAAACGTACGAATTGGGCGACCCGGGATCGCGCACCGTGCTGATCCAGCCCGTTGACGCTCACGACCTTGAAGGGATCGAAAACGAGTTTGCCGCGATCGAAAGCGGCTGCGATAAGCGCCTTCGCCTGATCGCCGTAAGGATCGGCGATTGGAACAACGACCTTTCGCCGTGGGAAGCGCCTGCAGTATTCGGCGGGGACGGCTTCGGCGGCGGAGCGCGCAAAACGCTTGACGGATTGCTTGAGCTGTGCGGCGACAAAAGCAGGGCCTATTATATCGGCGGCTATTCGCTTGCCGGGCTTTTCGCCTTGTGGGCGGCGTATCAGACGGATGCTTTCAGGGGAGCGGCGGCGGCGTCTCCTTCGGTGTGGTTCCCGGGCTTTGACGAATACATGAAAAAGAACAGGCCCCGCACCGACGCCGTTTATCTCAGTCTCGGAGACCGGGAGGAAAAAACCCGCAGCCCCGTTATGGCGGCCGTGGGCGACAGGATACGCCGGGCGCACGCTCTGCTTAAGGAACAGGGCGTGAACTGCGTTCTCGAATGGAACGAGGGGAATCACTTCAAGGACCCCGATCTGAGAACGGCAAGGGCGTTCGCGTGGGTGCTGAACAGCGGCGCCGCGGTTTGCGAATGATCGCGGCGGATCCGCAAATTACAGCCGGGCGCCGGTCAGGAACGGGAAAGGGAAAATGAGTTCAAGCTATACCATACAAGAAAACAAGCTGTTTATACACGATTTCAAAGACAGGTTCGATTACCGCAGCAGCGAACTTTGGCGCGAGCGGATCGCGTCGCTCGTCATAGACGAGGGCGTTTCCGAGATCCCCGACGGAGCGTTCGAATACTTCAGGCGCCTTGAGGATATCCGTCTGCCGTCCTCGCTTAAAAGGATAGGCCGCTCCGCCTTTTCACAGTGCGATTCGCTGAAGAGGATCTACCTGCCGGAAGGTCTGGAAAAGCTTGGCGGCTATGCTTTTCAGGATACGCCGGGCCTTAAGGAATTGACGCTTCCGGCATCCCTGACCGTGCTTGAAGAGCAGGCGCTGTATATCGGCAGCGGCAGCCGACTGCACTCCGTTCGAGCCGCGGCGGGAAACCCCGCGTATGCTTCCGCGGACGGCGTGCTTTTCAGCAGGGATATGACAAGGCTTATAAAATACCCCTCTGCGAAGCGCGCCGCGGAATACCGGGTGCCCGCGACCGTGACCGAGATCGCCGAAGACGCGTTTGCACACACGAATTATCTTCACAGGATAGAGCTTCCCGAATCGCTCAGGATACTCGGCAGCGGTGCGTTCAGCTTCTGCAATCACGTTGAGGAGCTTATCATACCCGAAACCGTGGAGGGCGTCCCGCCTTACGCCTTTTTCTGCTGTGAAAGCCTGGAGCGGCTGATACTGCCGCAGAGGATCGGGTATCTGGGATATGAATCCATCTGCAATTGCCCGCGCCTTGGGGAATTAAGGCTCCCGTCCGGCTTCACCCAATTGGATTACGCCGCCGTCGGAGGCAATGCGCGGCTGAAGGAGCTCGTTATCCCCGAGGGCGTTACCGAGCTTGGCAACAGTGCGCTGATCGACGATACCGGCCTTTGCCGCGTGATTCTTCCCTCTACGCTTACGGCCATCTGGGATCACGCCTTTCAGCGCTGCAGCAGCCTTGAGGAGATCGAGATCCCGGAAAACGTGGAGTACATAGACGATGAAGCCTTTCTGGGCTGCACGGGCCTTAAGCGGGTCGTCATGAGATCGAAGCATATCGGGGACGACAGCTGGCTGCCCGACGAGCTCAGGGGCAAAGTCATTATCGAGCGCGGGGATCGGGATTGAAGCCGGCCCGTGCGGGAACGTTTGACGCCTTGCGTCCTTATGATCATAATGCTTCGGAGGTATTCATACGCCGAAAAACGCAGGATGTGGGAGGAAGAGCCCATAAAGCTTTGAGCCCCCGGCGCGGCAAATACACGATAACTCAAACGAGCAGAGCGCAGCCGCCCTGCTCGTTTCATTCCGGCGGCGTCCGGGCTTTGGCCCGGCTTCGCTTGATTTATGCCCCGCGTTATGCTATACTCCGAACCGTCGACGGTCAACACGGGGGCTGCGGCCGTTATATCCCGTGCGCCGCGTTTTCTCACAGGAGGAAGTCAAATGCCAGTTTCCGACTCATCCGGCATAAACGAATACATAAAGGCCAACCGCCTTGCGATAAAAGAAAAGAAATCCCTTGAGGCCATGGGGCTAAGCCCTAATCCCGCCGTGCTCGAGGAGCTTTTTCCCGAAACGGCGCACGCGTCCGGCGTGGATCTGCCCGTGACGGAGATACCGACTGACCGCATAGTCGGCACCGTTTCCCCCGGCAGGGTGAGCGCGTTTTCCGCTTCGTTCCTTCCGCTGCCCGAGCCCAACACCGAGTTCGGCGCGAAATGGATCGCCCTGTGCGAGGCGAATCTTTCCGACACGGGCATACGCGATCCCATCGACTGCGTGGAATATCTGGGCAGCTTTTACGTGAAGGAGGGCAACAAGCGCGTCAGCGTGATGCGGTATTTCGGCGCGGTCAGGATATCCGCAAGGGTCAGAAGGCTGCTTCCGCCGCGCACCGGCGAGCCCCGTGTGGAGGCCTATTACGAGTTCATCGATTTTTATAAGCAGACCGGGATATACGACGTTCAGTTCACCGCCCCCGGCGATTACGCGCGCCTTGCCGCGGCAGTCGGCAAAAAGCCCGGCGAGGAGTGGACGGAAAGGGAGAGCAAGCAGCTTGCCTCGGTATTCTGCTGCTTCAAGGAGGCGTTCAATTCGCTCGTGGGCGGCGACAGGTCGCTCGTTGCCGAAAACGCGCTGCTGCTGTTTTTAAAGGTCTACACCTATCCTCAGCTTGCCGAAATGTCCCCGCAGGAGCTTAAAAAAGCGCTCTCGGCCGTCTGGAACGACATAAGGACGGCGTCCGATCCCGAGGCCCTGACCGTAAAGGCCGAGGCGGAGAGCGGCGAAAAAAAGGGCGTGATACAAAAGCTGATCTCAATAGTGCCCAAGCACCTGGATATCGCATTCATATATCAGGGCGATACCGAAAGCAGCGCGTGGACGCGCGGCCACGCGGAGGGCGCCGCCCATCTTGAAAAGGCGCTTTCGGGCAGCGTGACCGTCAGGGAATACTGCCACGCGGATACGCCCGAGGAAGCGGAAGCGCTCATCGACCGGGCCGTGAACGACGGGGCCCATCTTGTTTTCACCACCACTCCCCCGCTGCTCGACGCCGCTTTGAAGGCGGCCGTAAAATATCCGAAGGCCGTTTTTTACAACTGCTCCGCGTGCCAGCCGCTTTCAAGCGTGATAAGCTATTACTGCCGCACCTATGAGGGAAAATTCATTACGGGAGCGATCGCGGGCGCTCTGGCCGAAAACGATCTGGTGGGCTACATAGGCTCGTATCCCATAATGGGCGTGCCCGCTTCGATAAACGCCTTTGCCCTGGGCGTAAGCATGACCAATCCGCGGGCAAGGATACTGCTTGAGTGGAGCTGCACCGAGATCGACTGCGTCAAAAAGCTGCGCGCGCAGGGCGCAAGGGTGATCTCGAACCGCGATATACCCACCCCGGACTTAAGCTATCTGAGCCATGATTATTACGGCACGTTCGTGCTGGATGAAAACGAAAGCCCGGTCCCCGTTGCTTCGCCGGTGTGGATGTGGGGCAGGCTTTATGAAAACATCGTGAGCGCCGCGCTTTCGGGCAGCACCGAAAAAAAGGATCAGGCGGTGAACTATCTGTGGGGAATGGATTCGGGCGTGATAGACGTTGCGCTTTCCGAAAACGTTCCCGATGGCGTGCGCGCGCTTGCGGACCTGCTTATGGAAAGGCTGAAGAAGGGCGAGCTTGACGTGTTCGGCCGCAAGCTTTACGCGCAGGACGGCAGCCTTATTTCCGACGGCGAAAGGAAGCTCTCCTGGCTTGAGATACTCAGGATGGACAAGCTTGCAGCGTCCGTTCAGGGGCGTATACCCGAATACGGCGAGCTGCTGCCGCTTTCACGCCCGCTCGTGCGTTCGCTGGGCATTTATAAAGAAAAGCTCCCCCCGGAGCTTGACGAGCGCCTGTGATGATATGAAGATACTTGCCGTTTCCGATCATGAATGCCCCGCGCTGTGGGATCACTATATCCCCGGCAGGCTCGACAGCTTCGATCTGATACTGTCCTGCGGCGATCTTAAGGCGGATTACCTCACCTTCCTCGTCACGATGAGCCATGCGCGCCTTATGTACGTGCACGGGAATCACGACGGCGGCTATTCCCGTTTCCCGCCGGAGGGCTGCGACGATATCGACGGCTGCCTTGTGGTGTATAACGGCGTGCGCATACTCGGCCTGGGGGGCTGTCTTTGGTATCACGAAGGCCCCCATCAATACACCGAAGGGCAGATGCGGCGCCGCATCGCGCGCCTGAAGCACGCGATAAAAAAGGCGGGCGGAGTCGATATCGTGATAACTCACGCCCCGCCAAGGGGCCTTGGCGATCTTGACGATCCCGCGCACAGGGGCTTCGAAGCCTTCGTGCGGCTGATAGAAAGCTGCCGGCCCAAATATTTCCTTCACGGGCACGTCCATCTGAATTACGGCCCGGCCATCCCCCGCGAGCACGAATGCGGCGGAACAAGGATCATAAACGTTTCGGAACGCCTGGAGCTCGATTATCCCGCCGCGGCGGACAGGGCGGCGGAGCCCGAATGGATGTCAAGGCGCAGGAAAGAGGACCGTTCCCGATCCGATTTCTATTAACGAACGACGCAAACGGGAGCGCGCGCCCCGTTTTTTTATGCCCCGGATACCGCTCTCAGCGCGCAAACGCGGGCTTTTTTTCTTCTTTTTCCGTGCGGTTATTGAATGAGCCGTTCGGATATGATATGATATATATGCAATTCGATATCTGAAAGGAGTTAATTATGACCTACACCAAACTGTTTGAACCGGGCAGGATAGCGAATCTCGAGCTTAA
>JAEEGL010865459.1_pt1 | contig 24446 bp, 22 predicted proteins | sample 9134231 | NCBI WGS metagenome assembly JAEEGL01 (sample SAMN16246548, study PRJNA631951) | gut metagenome | biome: gut microbiome; feature: rumen; material: fiber-attached | host: Bos | place: Iran: Karaj | collected 2018-10
AAGAAAAAGCTCAAGAGCGTGATGACTCAGTAAAACAATATAACGCCGACCATGAAGCCGACATGCGAAAAGAATGGGAAGAAATTACAGGACTTGATGAATACAAAAAAGCTACAGAAGTCTCTCCCGATAATAAACCTGATGCTAATGATACAGAGCCGACCGACAAATCTGCAAAGAAGAACCGATGGAAATATTCCATTGTTATGGGATACGAAGGAAGAGATAAAATCATTAATCCCGATTCTGCCCCAACCGACCAAGGCACAGAAGCTGACCCGCAAGACAAGAATAATGAAAGAGAAAAACAGCTGGCTGAGATAGCCAAAGAACGTGAAAGTATAATGAGCAAGATGGACGTCAAGTTCAAGGAGCTATTAGCTAGAACCACGGCAAATATATTCAAAAGAACCGGCGATGCCCAGCAGGCCTCAGCTGAAGAAGACCAAAAACAAACTCCTGAAGCAAACCCTATTAGCGATTCGCCAGAAGACGGTACCGATGCTACCGCAACCAGCAAAGAAACAACAGGCGTACCTAGCGAAGAAGAAAGAAGAGAAAACTATCTAAACTTCATCAATGACTGGTCACGGATATTTGAAGATAAAGGGGTAAAAATTTTAACAGAAATAGGGCAGCGCGCTCCAGAGGAATATCAAGAATTCTGGGATAGTATGGATCCAGTCACAAAGCACAATGCTTATCGGGTTTTAATAGAAGATTTGCCGGGCACTCCGGAAGGTAAAGGGTTTAGAGATTGGCTAAAATCTGCAGACATAAATCCAGACGAAATTTAAACAATTATGGTATAATAAAATGAATTGTGTTAAGGAGTTATTTTAGTGAAAAAACAGCAAACCAATAATCAGCCATGGTCTAAGCATTACAAAAAGGAAAACATTCCCGAAAGTATTGAATATCCAGATTGTTCCATGGTAGATATGATTATGCAGTCTGCCGAAAAATGGCCAGACAATATCGCTTACGAATACTACGGGCACAAAGTTACCTATAAAAACTTCGTTCGTAAAATTGAAAAAACCGCCCGTGCGCTTAAAAATTACGGGGTGAAAGAAGGCGATCGCGTCACCATTTGTATGCCAAATACTCCTGAAGGTATTGCCATGGTTTATGCTGTTAACATGGTAGGAGCTATCTGCAATATGGTGCATCCATTGTCTTCAGAAAAAGAATTAGAATATTACATTAAAATTGCCGAATCCAAATATGTACTCGTGATTGACGCGGTATTTGATAAAATATATCGCCTAAGAGACACTGCACAGCTTGAGCGTATCATTGTAGTACGCCCATCAGATGGTCTCGGCTTCCTCAAGAAAAAGCTTTATAACACTTTACATATTAAAAAGGTCCGCCTTCCGTCTAATGACAACCGGGTGGTTCTTTGGGAAGATTTTATCGCCAACTCATATTTTTACCAGGGAAGTTATCATGAAGAAAGAGGTGCTTCTGACCCTGCCATGATTATGTATTCTGGTGGCACCACCGGTGCTCCTAAAGCCGTATTGCTCTCAAACCTTAACATTAACGCAGAGTCAATTTGTGATGCTACTATGATTCGTCAAGTAGAACCCGGAGCGACAGTCTTGTCTATCTTGCCTCTATTTCATTGTTTTGGCATGGGCGTTTGTGTGCATACGCCACTTTGCAAAGGGATGGGATGTATCTTAATCCCAGCCTTTTCTCATAAGCAATTTGCTGACATCATCAAGAAAAATAAACCAAACTTCATCGTTGGTGTGCCTACCCTATTTGAAGCTCTTACTAATACTAAGCTAAAGTCCGATGATTTGGAATCTGTTACGGCCGTTATTTGTGGAGGAGACGCGTTAAATCAAACTCTTCGTGACAAAGTTAATGATTTTCTCTCTAGCCATGGCTCCAACGCTAAGATTCGTGTCGGCTATGGTCTTACCGAAGGTTCCGGCGCAGTCTGTCTTTCACCTGAGGACACTTTTGCAGACGGAATAATTGGTGTACCTCTTCCAGATACTCATTTCAAAATCGTGCGAAGCGACACTTTCAAAGAATGTCCTGTCGGCGAAGAAGGCGAAATCTGTATTTCTGGGCCTCTCGTCATGATGGGCTATTTAGGTGACGACGCAGAAACTGCCCAGGTTATTCGTCTCCATGATGATGGTAAAGTCTGGCTCCATACTGGTGATATCGGCTATTTAGGCGAAGACGGCCTTATCTATTTTGCTCAACGCCTCAAGCGCATTATTATTTCATCTGGTTACAATATTTATCCAACTCATCTGGAATCAATTATCAATTCTCACGAAGCGGTATTTACTTCCACGGTTATTGGTATTGACCATCATTACAAAGGCCAAGTGCCAAAAGCCTTCATTGTCTTAAAACCAGGTTATAAACCAGGGAAGCGCCTGGAACGCGAAATTCGCGAGCTATTAGAGCGCAATGTCCCAATTTATGCTCTCCCGGTTGCATATGAATTTCGTGATAAGCTTCCTCAAACTAAGATTGGCAAAGTCGCATTTCGCGAACTAGAAAAAGAAGAAAAGAACAAGAAATAGAATCAGTATTCCTATTCCACCAAATTAAGCTATTTTTTATAGTTTAGCCTGACTCTTATCTGTAGTTTTATTGGTTTTTGTCTCAGAAAACGATTTTTACGCCATTTCGGAAAGTACTTTTTTAGCATTTCGCGCGAACGCTTAAATCCGGATTTTCCCTCAGGGAATTGTCCAAAATCTTTCGCAGAATCAATCAAAAGATTCCAAATAAAGAACCACTCCAGTTCATCATGGTATTTTTCTTCAGCTTTTGCTTTTACGAATCTTTGATACAAACCCTCAAGTGCAGGGAAGATATCAAAAATATGCGGGTTAAAATCTTTTTTGTGCAACACTGAGTCAGGGTTTTGGTAATAGATATACAAGGGTTTATCTATAAAGGAAAACTTATCAGTATAAAGAATAAGTGCCGACATTAACTCCATATCCTCTTGGATTATCCCTTCTTTAAACTTAAAACCGCATTGTATCCACCAATTTCTCCTTATTAAAACCTGCACTGGGCCAAGTCCGTATCTTACAAAACGGCTTTTATAGTCATCAGAAGTTGAATTTACTGCAGAAAGGTAATTCGTACTGCCATCCTGGTAAATACGTTTCATCCCCATCATAACTAAATCTGCATCTGTTTTTTCTGCTTCACTCAATAATTCCGAAATAGCTGTTTTTGCTATTTCGTCATCCGCATCTATAAACCAAATATATTTTCCCCTTGCTTTTAAAATCCCAAAATTCCTTACTGCCGATGCTCCAGGGGCATGACATTCTAGAACTTTAATGAGCTTTGGATGTCTTTTTGCATATTTTTTACAAATTTCTAGGGAATTATCGTCTGAATCGTTATCAATTAATAAGATTTCTCCATCTGTTTTCCCAAATGACTGCAAAACCGACTCTAAAGCCCTTTCAAGATATTGCTCAGCGTTAAAAACAGGGATGATGACTGAGATTATAAGCATTATTTAAAAATACCTTTAAAGATTTTATCAATTGCTTTACGCCCAATTGCGCTTCCGGCTGATCCCAAAATATTGCCTATCACTCTGTCTTTAACCTTCTGGGACTTTTCTTTGGCTTTTTTGGCCTCTCTTTCGGCCTCTAAGCGCCTTTTTTCTTCAGCCCGCACTCTTTCCGCTTCTGCTTTATCAGCGGCCTTCTGGGCAGCAATACGTTCCTTTTCAGCCAATTTTGCCTGTTCGCTAGCGGCTTTTTCTGCCGCTTTTTCGGCTGCTATCTGTTGTTTCTCGGCTGCAGCCGCTTCCTCAGCTGCTGCTACTTCTGCTGCCTTTGTATCAGCTTTTTGTTGAATAATTTCAGCTGCTGATTCTGGGTCTTGTACTTCGTCATACTTTCCGCAAAGCGGACTAGCATTAATCACTTTATTGCGAGTTATTGCGTCAATCGCCCCCATTAAACTTTGAGGAGGCAGAATTGTTGCACGCTCAACTATCTCAGGGGCACCTTTCTCATTTTGGAAGGAAATTAAAGCCTCACCTGTGCCAAGCTCCAAGATAGCCTTCTCTGTATCAAATTCCGGATTAACTCTGAAAGCTTGCGCTGCAGCCTTTACTGCTTTTTGTTCTGAAGGGGTATAGGCACGTAAAGAATGTTGCACTCTATTGCCTAATTGTGCCAAAATCTCATCCGGAACATCTGTCGGGCTTTGTGAAATGAAGTACAAACCAATCCCACGTGAACGTATCAACTTTACAATCTGGACAATTCTTTTTAGCCGATATGCTGGCATCCCATTAAACAACAAATGCGCTTCGTCAAAGAAGAAAACTAGTTTAGGCTTGTCCAAGTCACCTACCTCTGGAGAAGTAGAAAAGAGAGTAGTGAGTAGCCACAAAAGAAAAGCCGCATACATATCTGGACTTTCAAAAAGAGTTACTGCATGTAAAATATTTATTACTCCACGACCATCCTCTAGTGCGAAGAAGTCTTTTACGTCTAATGCTGGTTGTCCGAAGAAATGATTCGCCCCTTGATTTTCTAGGGTTAAAAGCGATCTCTGAATTACTCCAATACTCTGAGTAGTGATATTGCCATAACGAACCGAATAATTGTCTTTGTTTTCAGCCACATATTGTAAAACTGCACGGAGATCTTTTAAATCAATTAAAGCCAAGTTTTCATCTTTTGCTATTGCAAACGCAATTGCCAAATTGCCTTCTTGAGCCTCTGACAAACCTAACATAATTGATAAGACTTCTGGTCCCACTGACTCTACAGTAGCACGTAATGGGTGGCCTTCAGTTCCAAATAAATCCCAGAATCTAACAGGAAATGACTCCGCTTCAAAGTCCTTAATTGCAATTTTATCAAGCCTTTTTTGTATTGCTTCATTAATATCGCCCTTTACCGCTGTTCCGGCAAGGTCGCCTTTTACGTCTGCCAAAAATACTGGCACGCCGGCATCAGAAAAACTCTCTGCCATAACTTTGAGTGTGATTGTTTTACCAGACCCCGATGCCCCCGTGATAATCCCATGACGATTTGCCATCTGAGGTAAAATCGCAAGTTCCTTACCTTTTTCTGTTTTGCCAATTAGTAAATTCCCATTTGCCAGCATAAAAACTCCTTTTCTCCATTATACAATAAAACCATGCTAAAATATTAATATGTTCTGGAAAATCCTTATTGTTTTATTGATTTCTATGGTACCGCTAATTGAACTTCGTGGCGCTATACCAGTTGCTGTAGGCATGGATTTAGGCTTGCCGGAATGGCTCGTACTGATAATAGCCATTATTGGTAATATTATTCCAGTCCCAATTGTTTATTTCTTTGCCCGAAAAGTTCTCAATTGGGGAAGCAAACGAAAATGGAAACCCTTTCAGAAATTTTGTAATTTTTGTCTCAAAAAAGGCGAAAAAGGTGGGCAAAAACTTCTTCAAAAAACCGGCAAATATGGCACCTATTTTGCACTTTTTCTTTTTGTTGCTATTCCACTTCCTGGTACTGGTGCCTGGACCGGCACCCTAGCTGCCTCCATTTTGAACCTTGATTTCAAAAAAACCATGATAGCTATTATAGCCGGAGTACTTTTAGCTGGTTTAATTATGCTGGCAGTATCACTTGGCATTTTTAAAGTGTTATTTGGCGGTTAAAAAAACACTACCATATATAAAAAGCTTATGATATAATCAAAATAGCAACAACAGGAGGTATTGTGAAAAACAGGCTAAAAAGGTTGCAACTTACCGTTCGCAACTTTCGTAAAAAAGGGATAATTTTTGGTGCTGTATTCGTACTGACATTATCCAGTTTATCTATAATCATACCAAAACTAAACACACATGCAGACCCAGCCGACCCCGAAATTATCACTTCGGCTAATGCGAATATCATAACTCCAATAGGAGATGCCAACCCAAATTTTAATGCCACGCCAAGTGACGATACTAAGTATAGTACCGTTATCCAAAGATGGAATTTAGAAGAAGATCCAGATTATCCGTATTTGACAGAAACTGATTTTTTTGAAACCAGTAAGGATTACACTGTACGTGTATATTTTGTGCCCAACGAAGGCTACGCCTTTTCCGAAGACACCATTTTCACAATTAATTCTGGCGAAACAACATCATATGGCTCGTTAGGACAGCGTCAAAGAACTTTTTATGATACTCCTCCACACGAAGAAGAAGCAACCTTTACAGTTACTTATGACTTAAACGGCGCCACTGCAGGCGGCGAAGGAGTCATTACGACCCAGACCGCACCTGTAGGAATTGATTTAACCGAAGACAATCTTATTACTTTACTGGGTGTTACGGTGCCAGAAGGTCAAATCTTAAATTATGTCACAGTTGATGACGCCCCATTTAATATCGGGGATGGTCTCTTTATTGACCGAGATATGACAATTAAGTATTTTTGGCGTGAAGATACCTCGGTATTATATGAAATTAACCTAGATCTAAACGGTGGCACAGCCGTAGATTTTGATGTTCCGCCCGCTGCCCCAGCCGGTCAGGCATTTGTGATGAATGCTCTCGGTGAAGACCAAGTCACCCCACCTGAAGGGCAGGAATTTGATGCCTTTGAGGTTAATGGAGTCAGATACGAGGGCGGCTCACTAATTACAATAGACGGCGACTCATCTGTTAAGCTTTTATGGAAAAATACTGATACCCCAGACCCAGTTTATTATACCGTCAAATATGATGATGGCGGCATCCTCCAAAACGCAGATCATTTAACCGATCAAACCGTCTTAGCTGGCGAAATGGCCCCAGAACCAGAAAACAGCTACGGGGAAAGATTAACTGAGATTCTGACTGAAGTAAGCGGTAAATACTATTACAATGATTACGAATTGATAGATTTGTTTACCGACCCGGATTTCACCACCCCATTTAACGGTGGGCCAATCACCGAAAATACCACCGTTTATTTAAAGTGGTATGACACGCTTGAACAATATGAACAAATACCTGAAGTAAACCTCATTGTTACGCCGCCAGAAGCTGGTACCGAGATTACTATGGAAGACGAAGAGGACAGAGATACTCAAGAACCTCAGCTTCTTGTAACTCTTCCGGATGATGCTAGATATAATCTTTGGACAGATAGTGAAGAAGAAAACTATGCCTACTGGGTTAAGGAAAAAAGCTTTTGGAGTGATCCATTTGTTGGGGTCTTAGAAAAAGGTGGCAAATACTACGCCGAAGTATGGATTCGTTCTAATGAGCCAGATGAAGTTATCTTTGCTCGCGATGTAGTTGTTAAAGTTAATGGGGTTGCATTACCGGCCGAACAGATTTCCTATGATATAGATAGCATAGTAGCAATTGTAGAAATAGATTTATCAGAAGAAGATGATTCTGTTGTTCCAGATACTGGCGCCTATACTATGGAGGGTGGTTCAGCTCTCGCTACTGTTATGGGAACTATAATTGCTCTCGTTTTAGCCTCAGGAGCAGCACTACTGAAATTTAAAAAATAATACTTACTCAAGGAGTTTTTATGAAGGCTAAATCAAAGAAATCTATAAAGACCCGAAAATCAAAAACGCCACAAGAGGAAAAGTCCATCCTAAGGCGCCCAACTACTTGGGTAATGGCAACCTTATTATTCTTGCTGTTGTTTGTTAGCGGCATTTCATTATATGGGTTCAAGGCTATTGGGCCGTCAAACAAACTAGAAAAGGCAGAACTCGCCGTTTTCCCACATATCGCCAAAATGTATATCAAAGATATGGAATTTACGATAGGCGAGCAGGAAACTATCAAACAAGCCACTGGCTATGGCATTTCTGACGAAGACAATGTTCTCTATATTACCTTTGATTTCGCGCCCTATCCGACTGAAAGAAATTATCAAATGAGTGAACTAAATATGCGTCACGCTATTATATATTTTCAGTGGGATGCCGAACGTAATACTTATGGCCACGCCTTCTCATACCACGATGATGCTTCCTATCACCCCGACGGTCTTTATGTAAAAATAGCTGAATAACACTCAGACGGTCCCAAAGATCATTATCATCTCGGCAAAGACAAAGATGGAAACTATTACGGACACGGCTAATTTTTAGCTAGGGCGCTTTGGCGCCCTTTTTTCTTGCAAATAAAAAAAGACCTTCTGGCCTTGGCTCCCGGGACTGGACTCGATTCGAAGAACGACGTCCAGCTTTTTGAGCAAATTGAAAATTTGTGGCTCCCGGGACTGGACTCGAACCAGCAACCTCGAAGTTAACAGCTTCTTGCTCCACCATTGAGCTACCCGGGATTAACGAACGTGCCTCTATTATAGCATATTTTTGTAAAATGTGATAAAATTATAAGAAGATAATTACATTTTTTATGTTATTTTTTTAACAGAAAGGAGAAGGATGGAAGAAAAAACAATCCAAATTGCTGGTTCTATCACCGTTGATGAGCTAAGTAAAGCCCTCGGTCTTTCTGTTACTGAATTAATTGGCACACTCTTTAAAAATGGTATCGTAGCTACTATTAACCAAAGGTTAGATTATGAGACTGCACAAATTATTATTGAAGAGCTCGGCCTCAAAAACGTTAAACTTGAACGCAAGAACACTTCCATTAAGACTTCTGATTTTCACAGGGAATTATCCGATAAAGCAGTCACGCGCCCTCCAGTAGTAGCAGTAATGGGCCATGTTGATCACGGTAAAACTACTCTTCTTGACACATTGCTTAATAAAAAGACCGTAGATGATGAAGCCGGGGGGATTACGCAGCACATCTCGGCCTATCAGTTAGAACACGATGGTCGTCTTATCACTTTCCTTGATACTCCTGGGCACGAAGCTTTCGCAGCCATTCGTCAACACGGCGCAATGCTTACCGATATTGTCGTAATTGTTGTCGCTGCTGATGACGGTGTTAAGCCCCAGACCATAGAAGCTATTAACTTTGCCAAAACAGCTAACGCAAAGATTATTGTTGCCATCAATAAAATAGACCGCGAAGGTGCCGATATTCCACGCACTATGGCGGACCTTTCTCAAAATGGTCTTCAGCCTGAAGAATGGGGTGGTGATATTACCATGGTACCTATTTCCGCTAAAATGAACCAAAACCTTGATCAACTTCTTGATATGATTCTTTTAACTGCCGATATAGAGGAATTAAAAGCCGATATTAATATCCCAGCAGAAGGTCTGGTAATTGAATCTCATATGGAAACAGGGAAAGGCTCAGTAGTTAATTTATTAGTTACCGGTGGCGAATTAAAAACCGGCGAGTTTATCGTAGCTGGTTCTACTTACGGTAAAATTCGTACCATGCTAGACTGGCGTGGCAAACCTAAAGGCAAAGCTACTCCATCTACTCCTGTTACTATCACAGGGTTTAAGGAACTACCAAACTTCGGTGATCGCTTTACAGAAGTTAAAGATGAAAAAACAGCCCGCAAAATGGCACTCTTGAATGCTCAAGCTATCGCTAATGAATCTGCTGACGCCAATGTTACCAGCTCTGATCTCCTCCGTATGATGAATGTTGCAGACAACTCCAAGACCTTTAATGTAATTGTAAAAGGTGACGTTTTAGGTTCCGTTACTTCAGTAGTGGATAGTTTACGCCTAATTGACACTCATGGCGAGATTACTCTAAATATTGTTTCTACCGGTGTTGGCGATATTAATGAAAACGACGTTTATATGGCTGCTGGGGAAAATACTGTAGTTTATGGTTTCAATGTTTCAGTTCCTATTAACATCTCTAAGATGGCAGCACGTGACAATGTTCCTATCCGTACTTATAAGGTTATTTATGAATTGTTAGATGATGCAAAACACGAAATGGAAAATCTTCTTGACGCTGAAATAATTGAGGAAGATAAAGGCGAACTAAAGGTCCTCGGTGTTTTCCGTACTGAAAAGACCAGCATCATTGCTGGTGGCGAAGTGCTAACTGGCGACGTAAAACCTGGCTACTTGGCTAGAATTATCAGAGACAAGAAATATCTTGGTGAGGCAGAAGTTGTTACTACTCAGAAAGAAAAAACCGAAGTAAAAGAACTTATTGCTGGCGAAACAGGTGGCCTTGCTCTAAAAACCGAGCATAAAACCGAGTTACAGATTGGCGACCGTCTCAAATTCTTTACTCGCGAGACCAAAAAACGCACTTTGTAAATAACATTTTTGGCATCTTCCATTTCTTTATGATACAATAAGCACAAGGAGTAAATTTTATGCAATTTGATGATAAATTTTTACAAGAAATGGGGCTTCAGGCAATGCCGGAAGACCAAAAGCAAAGGTTTTTAAATTTTGTTCAGGAAGAACTTGAAGTTCGTATTGGCGAACGTATTTCCAAAGGACTTACAGAGGTTCAGCTTAATGAGTTTGATATGATTACCGACCCCTCAGAAGCTGCCAAATGGCTAGAAAAAAACCGCCCTGATTATCGCGAAATTGTCAATCGTACCATAGAGGAAATGAAAGAAGAAATCCGCGCTAACCGCGCCAAAATAATTGGTGCCTAGTGTTTGTATCCGTTTATAAAACTTTTAGCATCCATCGGCTTACGGCCTTCGGGCTGTAAAATATCTATTGCCAAAGAAATTCCATCAGCACAAGGGAGCGATAAAACCGCCGTCTCACCCTGCTTTAATATATGTGCCCCTAAAATGATGCATTTTTTGCCAAAAAAGGTATATTTTGGTTTCGGATACCCCTGGTAAGCCACTATTTTGCGAAATGTAGTCTCGGCTGTATCTGTTTCAGGTGCTAATACTCCCATAAATTTGTCCATCTTTCCGCAAAAAGTTGCTAGAGATTCATCTTGCTCTACAGGTGTGGGCAAATCTGTTAAATTCTCACAAATCCATTCTGCTCCAGTTTCGGCCAGAGTCCGATATATTGTATCTTTTTCTAGAGGTAAATCAGAGATTGTTTTCTGATAATATATTGGGCCTGCATCCATTGCTTCCGCTAATTTCATTACAGATACCGAAAAATCATTATCTCCCGCCAAAATTGCTGATTCTATAGGCGATGCGCCCCTGTATGCCGGCAATAGGGAAGGATGAATATTCAAAATCCCTTCAGGTTCAAATAATTTCAAAATATCAGACTTAATCAAAACTCCAAACGATGCCAATATCCCGTGCACCTCTGGAAACTCTTTTTTTAACTGGCGGACCTCATCTAAATCTTCTTTATTTCTTGCATGAAAAATCACTTCGCATTTTCGCCGAATAACTGTTAATGCGTACTCAGCTAGTGGCCCATTCCCAAAAAAAATCACTTTTTCCATTACTGTTTATTCCTCACCCCAGAGTTTTTCATTATCAGCAATCTGCGAATCGTAGTCTACTGGCACTAAATCCCCCTTTTCGTTCATCTCATAAAATGCGTCTTTTACCCCCTTAATATGGTCAATAAATAATATTCCATTTAAGTGATCAATCTCGTGAAGCAAGGTTCGTGCCAACTCATCTGTTGCTTTGATCCGTACCTCTGTACCATCCTCTAGTTTTGCTTTCACCCGTACTTTAGTGGCACGTGGCACCATTCCATAAATGGACGGAACAGATAAACAACCCTCATAATCAGTTTTTATTTTACCTTCCGCTCGTATCACCTCTGGGTTAATTAGGGCAGTGAAAGAGGCATTTTTCTTGTCTTCCATATCGTCACGAATAATGATAATTCGTTTTAAGACTCCCATTTGAGGTGCTGCCATCGCCGCCGAAAGTTCATAAGGGTGTTCTTTTTCCCAATCTAGCGATAATTTTCGCATATCAGCAATAATCCCACGAATTTCCTCATCTATTTTGTGGACTTTTTCCGACTTCTCCCTTAAACGCGCATCTGGCGTGGTAATTATTTTCATAAGCCTATTATATCATACTTTAGGGGTAAAAGAAAGCATCATACCAGTTAGCTTTAATGACGAAAAGGTTATATTAAGCAGCAATTAACTTATCAGAATCAAGTTCATAATCTTTTAATGACACACTTTGAATTGTTGAATCTTCGTAGGTATTGTAATAATAAGTTTGACTTGCCGTAGAATACCCACCGGTATAAATTGTTTTTTCAAATGACCCGTCCGCCATTGCCGCCGCTCCGTCAATCATTGCGACTCCGGCAAGAGTATGGAAAAGTCGTGACACATTAGACGCTTCATCTGATTGAACTGGGTAGTGAGTGTTAAGATAGGCCACCCTCACAAAACGAGAGGGGGAATAATAATCCCCAGGAATTCCTCGCATTAATGACCCAGAACCAAACGCCTTCAAAACAGATTTACCCCATTTTACCCCTTTCGGCATCAAAGAAAACAGATTCATATAGTTTCGCAAGTTCTCCTCGTGCCAATTATAACCAGGTTGGTTAGTTAAAACATCCACATTGTTTTCAAATATTTCCATTCCTGCTTCAGTATATTCCACCACGACCGAACGTTTTGCGTCGCCAATCAGCCAATGCAGTTCAGAAACCGGGTATTGTTCGTTAATTGGCCTAGCTACAATTGCAACATCATGCAGCGCTTTTTCAACCTCATCTACAGTTTTAAAATTCAAAGCCACCCACAGAGGGAATTCGTAAGCCGCTACATTAGTTTTATCGGTGACAGGCTCAGGAGCGTAAGCTGCATAACCAGGGAAGTTCAAGCCTGCTATCGCAAGCCCATGCTCATTTGCGCAATCAAAATACAGAGGTACATTTTCGGCAATAATTGCCATCCCAATTACCGCTGAGCCACCCATCTCTCCAAGAAATGCTGAAGAATATTTATAACCTCGTGGAGTGATTATAACTTTTTCTCCATATCCGGTAGACCAGTCTAAATTACGTCCAAAGTACATTCCTCCCGTATCGTTATTAAATCTCACCCCTGTACACATATAAATCCTCCTTTTTGTTTACAAAATGCTTATATTTATTTTATCACATTTTAGATACAGTTTTCTTGTCAAATAGCCTCAAAAAACATATAATATTTTGCATGACAAATTGTCGCTTAACAGAGAAAAAAATGGCAAACAAACATTATTACAGAACCGAATGCGCTATCTTCCATGCTTTTTGTAAATGCCGCGACTGTCCTAGCGCAAAGAAAATTGCCAAGCAAGCCCAGGTTTCGCGCTCCACTTTACATCGTCATCATCGCTCCGTCAATCTCATCATTCGGGATTATGAGGAATACTTATTTAAAACGTTCAGCCATATTATTAAACACTATCTAAGGAAAAAACATCCTAAACTACGAGTAGTTTATCTTCGCACTCTTATCTTTATTTCCAATAATAGGATGCTATTCAAAGAGCTATTTAATGAAAACCACAAGGAAATAATCAAAAAAATGTTAAATCATATCAGTGCCATCGTTATAGATGAGTGGCGCTTAGGCAAAAACCCAGAGAAGATGTTTATAGTTTACGAAAACGAAGTGCTAGGCGCTATTGAGATATGGGCAAAACAAAACTTTTCCAACCAATATTTAGACCAGACTCTAGAAAACATCATCCATCTTACCAAGATGGCTCGCCACAATCTTCTACCCTTAAAGTAGTCCCGGCGGGTCTAAAGTAATCTTGAAGTTTTTATCTATTCCGGCGCAGGCTTTTATAAGGTCTTTTCTTGATTTACTCCTCACAATTATTTGCCAAGTATAACCTTTTGCCGTTCGCTCATGGAAAGCTGGTTGAGCAGGGGAAATTAACAGAGATTTATTTAAAGATAACTGGTTTATCAAATCTCGTATTTTTTTCAAAACTATTGCTTCTGTTTTTAGGGTAATTTCTAGTTTCATCACAAATTTAAAGGGGGGAAATCCCGCTCGTTGTCGTTTTTTTATCATATACTTATAAAACTCTAAATAATCTTCATTTGCTGCAAATTGTAGTACTGGATGTTCTGGCCGAAATGTCTGGATAAATACTTCGGCATTACCGATGTGTCCTCTGCCCACTCTTCCAATCACCTGAGTAAGTAGCTGGAAAGTTCGTTCCTCTGCCATATAATCAGGTAACGATAGCCCCGCATCGGCTTGCACCACACCTACGGTAGCTAATTTAGGCAAATCTAGCCCCTTAGCAATCGTCTGCGTCCCCACGATTATATCCACTTCGCCACTCTTTACCTCTGTATAAACTGCATCTAGGCCTTCACCTTTTTTATTATCAGCGTCAAATCTCCTTATTTTTGCTTTCGGGAATAATTTACGCAATTCCGCCTCTAACAATTTGGTGCCAAACCCCTTATGAATTAACCCAGGCGCGCCACATTTTGGACAAACTACAGGCACTTTCATATGATAATCACAAGTATGACAGATCAATTCATAGCTGTCGGCGTGCAGAGTTAGTGGCAAATAACAATTAGGGCACAATACTTCTTCGCCACAGCTTTCACAGATAGTAAGCGGCGCTGACCCCCTCCGATTATGAAATATTAAAGTTTGTCGCCCTTGTTCTAAGTTTGTCGCAATCGCTGATAAAAGGGAATTAGCAAAATATTTGTTTCTCGTAAAATTATCTCTATCTTTGAAGTCTATAATCTCAATATTTGGCCGAGTGGCATCTTTTTTTGCTTTTTGAGTTAGTGTAATTACTGAATTATGCTCTGAGGCTATCTTAAAATCTTCAACTTTAGGAGTTGCTGAACCAAGTACAAGAGGGCATCCAATCGTATTTGCCATAAAACTCGCTACTCTTACAGCAGAATAACGGGGCGGATTTTCTTGAAAATAAGTGTTTTCATGCTCTTCGTCTATAATAATTAATCCAATATTAGATAGGGGAGCAAACAATGCGGACCGAGGTCCCACGACAATCCTAGGCTGATCTGATCTTAATAGCATTTCAAAGATTAAATGTCTCTCTGCCTCAGTTTGTTGTGAATGCATCACTATAACTTGAGTTTTAAAGATATTGCGAAAAGCTTGCACTAATTGCCCAGTTAGAGCGATTTCAGGTACCAAAAGGATAGTAGACTTATGCTCTATAAGGGCCTTAGAAGCCATTTTAAGGTATATGTTCGTTTTACCACTACCAGTAACGCCAAACAGCAGTTTCGTGGCTCCTACGGCCTTCTGGAGGCCTTCTAGCGCATTTTTTTGGGCAGTATTAAGCATGATTTCCCTGGAAATCAACTCCAACTTACTTTCAGTTTTTTCACCGAACATTTGTTCGGTTTTTCTCCGTTTCTTTTCAACCCCACGGGGTAAAATCAGTGATACTGCCTGTCCTGAAGGCGCGAGGTAATAATCATGTATAAATTGCACAGTTTTAACCAAGTGGGCTGGTAGTTGTTCTGAATACAAAACTTTCAAAATAGTTTTTGTTTTAAAAACCGGTTGCGCAACTTTTTTAATAATAATTCCAGGAACCGTTCGTTTTCCAACAGGCACAAGTACTATCTGACCAGGCAAAAGGGAACCATCAAAAACATAAGTTAGTGCCTCCACCTTACCTTCCGGTATCACCTCATAAAACATATCATTATTATACCAAAATATTTGTTGTATTTTTTACATTCTTTGCTATAATAGAGAGAATTAAAGCGAGGTAATATGATAGAAATATTTGTGACTTCTCGGGTGCGCCGCAAGATAATGGTCGTTTTTGCTAAATATCCAGATTTTAAGACTCATGTTAGAGGCTTAGCTAAACTTATTAAAGAGGATCCAGGCAATATCCAGAGGGAATTAGAGCGCATGGCTAAAGGCGGTTTTCTAGTAGTTACCAAAAAGGGCAAAAACAAGTTTTACCAAACCAATAAACAATTCCCAATTTTAAAAGAACTTCAATCCATCGTAATTAAAAGCCAAAAGGGCAACAAACCATCCAAAACTATTGGCTAACGGGGGTATAAATTGAGTAAAATTTTTGAACGATTGCTAGCAAAACGTGGGTTTAATGAAGATTTTTTGCATCCTAAATATGAAAATGCCATTTCTCCATTTACTCTTGAAAGTATGGACAAAGCCGTCAATCGTATTAAACTTGCGATTAAAAACCATGAAAAAATCCTTATTTATGGTGATTATGATACTGATGGTGTTACTGCTAGCACCGTCATGGAACAGGCTTTGTTTCTTGCCGGAGTGAAACCAGAGCAGATTACGATTATGCTTCCAGATCGTTTTGCCGATGGCTATGGCATGAGTCCAAAGCTCATTACGCGTGCCAAAAAACAACAGATTTCACTGGTTATTACCGTAGACTGCGGCTCTCGTAACCATGAAATAATTGATGAGCTAAATACTCTAAATATTAATACAATAGTCACGGACCATCATGAAACCGAGGCAGAATTGCCAGAAGCTTTGGCGATAATTAATCCCCATCGCAAGGATTCTCCTACCCCATCTCTCCAGAATCTTGCAGGTGCTGGAGTGGCTTTTAAAGTTGCTGAAGCACTAGTCCAAGAGGGGATGATTAAAAAAGGCCAAGAAAAATGGCTACTAGACTTAGTTTTACTTGGCACAGTTTGCGATAGTATGACTATGACTGGCGAGAATCGGCGTCTTTGTTACTACGGCATTAAAGTTTTAGCCAAAACTCGTCGTCCAGGTCTCAAAGAATTAATGACGAGAGCTGGAGTAAAAGATTTGAACGCCGAATCTATTGGTTTTCAAATTGGACCTCGCCTGAACGCTGCCGGTCGTCTTGATACTGCAAATATCTCTTTAAATTTGCTCCGCACTACTAGCCAAACAGAAGCTGCCTCACTCGCTGAACAGCTAGAACAATTGAACAAAAAACGTAAAACTGAACAAATAAATGCTACGAAAGAAATTGAAAAACGTGGTGTTAAGGACGAACCAGTTATCATTGAGACGGGCAAATGGCACGAAGGGATACTCGGTATTGTAGCTGGCCGCTTAGTTGAACAGTATCAGAAACCTGCGTTCGTTTTAACGGAGACCAGCGAGGGCATTCTAAAGGGCTCTGGTCGTAGCTTTGGAGATTTTAATCTCTCAGATGCCTTGGAACATGCTAGAGATGTAATTATTAATGGCGGTGGTCACGCAGCCGCAGCTGGCGTAAAACTAAAAAGCGAGAATCTCTATCTCTTTCGTGAACAAATTAACGATTACTACCAAAGTTTACATCTTAAAAACCAGGCAGATTATTTAAAACAACATGCCGATCTAAACCTTACGGATTTTTCCGAACTAAATCTAAAACTATTTCAAGAGCTAAAACAACTAGAGCCCTATGGGCCAGGGAACGAAGAGCCAGTATTTTGTCTCCAGGATGTTCAAATAACCGGCGCTACTCGCATGGGCGCCGAACGTAACCATCTAAGGCTGGATCTTCGTGACAAAAATGGCAAATATCTAAAGGCCATCACTTTTTATGCTCCAGAAACATGGTTAAATTTAGACCCTGCGTATGACCATATTCAACCGTTTATTAAACTTATAAAAAATGATTTTAACGGCGTGGAATCCTGCGAAGCGCGGATTTGTGATATAATTATTTTATGAGAAAAGTCATTCTGAAATGCAAATTGGATAATCATAATGCATTTGAGCAAAAATTATCGGATATTGATCTAGATTTTTCACCTATCTTTTGGCAGCACGATCGTATTTATGTACCAAGAAACTACAAACCCCACGCAAACTTTCCACGGCTCATTATGCGCACAGAAATGCAATCCGTTGATAAACCAGCCAAATACTACTTTATTCTCAGGCGTCATATTGAAGATTCCGGGACCGATATCACCGAAGAGACTGCCGTTACTGATTACGAAAAACTTGTCAATATCATTCTACAGCTCGGTTTTAAACCTATTGCTGAAGTGTCTCGTCGTCGTCAAAGCCTCAAAATGGGAGAGGGAACATTCATTTATTTGGATAAAGTAGATAATCTTCAAGGTTATTATGCCAAAATTGAATCTGTTCTCTCTGATAAAGATTCTGTCATGGAGGCTAAGCAAGATTTAGAAAAGACCTTTAAAACTCTTGGTGAACCCAATTTTATTGGACTACCCTATTACGAGATTAATTAAATCAGAATATGAAAACCTCGCACAAAACCAAAAACACTAAAACAAAAGCTTCCAAACTCACTCCTAAAAACATCGCCGTTATTGTTGTTTGCATTATAGTTCCTGCAATTATTGGCATTTGTAGCGGCGACTTAATCATCGGTGGCACACTTCTCGCCACCGGCCTACTTAGTAGCTATTGTGCTAGCCTCCAAAAAAGATATAACTATATTTTTGCTTTTGTAAATGCGCTCCTAATCGCATATGTGGGCTTTAAAAATAATCTTTTTGGCTCTTTTGTAATTAACGCTTTTATTTTTGCCCCACTTGAAGCATTTGGCTTCTTCGCTTGGAGCCAGAATCTTGATAAAAAGAAAAAAGTTAAAATACGCAAGTTAACAACAAAAAATGCTATCCTTGTTGTTTGCATTTGTCTAGTTGGAAGTATTATTTTTGGTTATTTACTCACTAAAATTCCAACTCAGCAAATGGCTTTTCTAGATTCTACAATTAGTTGCATTGACATTTGTGCGCTAGTTATGATGAATTTAAGATTTAGGGAATCATGGTGGCTTTGGGTTATTAGTGGAGTTTTAGCAGTTATTATGTGGTCAGTAGCTTTATTAGAGGGCGGAGATAATGCTTTAATGAGGTTAATTGCCGCTATCGGCTTTCTTATTATTAATGCTTACGGCGCTACTAAATGGCACCGAGAATTAAAATCTTAGCCTCTTGGCGGCTCGCCATCTGGCTCACCAAGTAGTTTTTTAGACTTAATTTCGTAGCGTCGTCCATTTACTGGAGAAACGTAATAGTCCTCGTTCAATAAATTCACAAACATCGTAAGATCTTTGTCATCCATGATAATAATTGACCCGTCATCATCGGTCATTAGGTCTAGTTGCATCTCATCGGCATAGTCTAGTAATTTATCCTGCGGCATTTCTTCGGCGATGTCCATCGCTTGCACCTTTTTTAATATAGGCTTTTTATCCGCCAATAAACCATCAAGTGTCAACCCCTCTGCAAACGATAATTTATACTTTTCAGCAAGTTCTTTTGCCTTTGCCTCTGCGATTACCTGAGATTTATAATCGTATTGGAATAAGTTTTCAAATTTTGCCTGATTAAATACGATAATATTACCATCTACAATCGCTACTTGATTATCATCTGGCATTTTAAGAGCAATCTCAGCAGAGAATGGCTCAAAGGATTCACCGTTAATCTCCCAAGAAGTAGCGCCCTTTAAAGCCGCCGAAGCAGGCAAAATCTTAGCGATATAAAAAGTTTTCATCCCAGATTCGCCAGGATAAGTAAATTTTGCGATAATACCTTTTACCTTCTTAAAATCATACTCATTTTCCGAGAAGTAATCAATATCTTTGTATTCATTTTCAATTAAATGGATTAACGTCTCAGCGCGACCAACTCGCGACAGGGAAGTACGGTAAATTACTTTTTCTTCGCCATCCGCTCGTTCGTATTCACGACACTCTAAACCCTTATCCGCCTCTGTAATAATATAGGAAATTGCCTCCTGCATAAACATAGCTTTAACAGCGCCGGTTAACTTGTCAGAATACTTTATCTTATAAGGTGTGTAATTCTTGTTAAATAAAAATAACTCAGCAGAAACATTATTCTTTACCTCGTCTATTTCATTTGCCCACAGAAACACATCGAAATCATTATTTTCCATAGTTATCTCCACTTATTTGTTTCATTATAACATAAAAAGGGAAGAGAACCGAGCAATTCCTTTTGAGGCATTTTGCGACTAACGAGGAGCAAGTTAGCGAAGTCCCGCTCTTGACGACGGGCCGGGACGAGTATACTGAAAAAGAAGTTACTCAGCTCTCCTCTGTTTGTTCGGGTATTATAAAATAAACAGTAAAAAAATCAAGAGGGAACTGTTCGGGAAAATAACAGGGGTTTTATCCACACTTGTGGAAAACTTTATCTATAAAAAAGTCCAAAAAACCACTTGCATTTTTGTGAAAAATATAATAAACTGAAATCAGCGAAATCATAAACAAAAACGCTAAACAAAATCGTACCTTAAAATAGTTTGAGATCGGCCATCTAGGAGCTTCGCGCGCATTAAAATTCAAGCGAGATGCGTCAAAACAATCGTGCGTTCCTTCCCTAAAACACACCTCCCAATAAAACTCTATATGGTCTAAACACAATAAGTCTCTCAACGGCTGCGATATATGATTAGCTTCGCGCTGGTAAATCGTGGTGGACAACTTGTGTTAACAAAACAAAAATCAAAGCAGAAACAAACCCGCTGAAGTTTCTAGTTGAACGATCTCAAACAACGAAAACAGTGTATAATATATACATGGAGAAACTACATATCCCTGTTTTATTGTCAGAAGTTTTGGCAAGTCTGGACCCCAAACCGGGCGAGTCGTATTTAGACTTGACGGCTGGTTATGGAGGACATGCTAGCAAAATTTTGGCTGTGACACAGAATTATAAAAACTCTGTTTTAGTAGACCGCGATGAATATGCCACTAAGCATCTAAAAAGCATATTCCCCTCAGAAATAAACATAATGGATACGGATTTTTATAATGCAGTGCTGCAACTTTTTAAGTGTGGAAAAACTTATGACATAATACTGGCTGATTTTGGAGTTTCATCTCCGCAATTAGACATGGAAGAACGTGGCTTTTCATTCAAATATGATGCTGCGTTAGATATGCGGATGGATCAACGGCAAAACATTACGGCAGCAGACATTGTAAATAAATATAGTGAACGTGAACTAGCCGACATCTTTACCACCTACGGCGAAGAGCCAGTAGGCCGTAGCAAGATGCTCGCAAGAGAAATTGTACATCAGCGCCCAATTAGTAGCACCAAACAACTTGCCGATATCATCAAGTCTCATTCCAAATACAGTAAAACCCATCCAGCGACCAAATTATTCCAAGCTATTCGTATAAAAGTAAATGGCGAGTTAGAGCAGATTGAAAAGACTCTACCAATCTTGCCAAAACTACTAAATAAAAATGGTCGTCTAGGAATTATTACTTTCCATAGTCTTGAAGATCGTTTAGTTAAGGATTATTTCAAAGAAGCGTCCAGCCACGGTGAAGAATCAGAACTAACAATCCTTACCAAAAAGCCAATTATTGCGGACTCACAAGAATTGCTTATCAACCCGCGAGCCAGAAGCGCTAAACTGCGAGTGGCTATCAAGCGGATTTGATAAAAATAAAAACATAAAAAGGAGGCAAATATGCCAAAACAAATCGTAGTTGCGAATAAATCTCGCAAGCAAACAGTTAAGGTAAATTTCCGCTAGTCTCCCCTTAAGCTCTCGGGCGCGGTTAAATTCGCCCCGAGAGCCTTCCGGGACTAGTGACATGGACCAGAGTGTGGTCCGCCAAGAGAGTTTCACTAAGAGTGTGTGAACATGTATGACCTTCCCGGGGAAACTATCAGCAGCACTTATAGCTCTGCTTCTGAAAAGCCCCCGGACTAAGACAAAAAACAAAAGTGAATAATAAAATAAAAACAAAAATAAGCGAGGATTTAATAAAAATGATTAGCCAAACCTATGTGACCAGACGAGAGCCGATGACTCAGAGTTTTGCCAGAAACCGTAATATCGTACGTCACACCAAGCGTAGCCTTGGTTCTATTTCCCAAATCGCTATTATTTGTATGCTAACATTAATATTTGGTCTAATCTACGTTGCAGAAGGTACTAAAGCTACTAGCTACGACTACGAAATATCTTCTGTTGAATCTGAAATAACTGAAATGAATGTCAAAAAAGATGATCTCGCAGTTGAAAAAGCGCGTCTAAACTCCGTTGCTACCGTCAAGAATAGTACCATCGCGGCTGCTATGGAGGATGCTACGGTGTCTGGATATGCCACGGAATAATTATAAAAAACAAAACAACGATGGGCCGACTAAACACAGGCTTAATATTTTAAAAAACCTAGCGTTAATTGCACTAGCTATTATTGTAGTGCGGCTATTTTTTATTCAAATTATTGAACATAATGCCTGGGTAGCAAAAGCCAATGAACAGCACACGCTTCTAGAGGCTATTACGGCAAAGCGCGGCGAAATATACATGATGGATCACGGCGAGCCAGTAGCAATTGTTTTAAATCAAACCGCTTATCAAATCGTAATTGACCCAACCGTTACACAAAAAGAAGATATTGAGAAGGTTGTCAACACTTATGCGAAAGAATACCAAACCGCAGATATTGATGAAATTTATAGTCAGGAAGGATTGCGCTATGCTATAGTAGCTAAAAATATTCCGCGTGCCATTGCAGAAAAAATAGCCGAATCAGAAACTCCGGCAGTATGGTTAAAAAAGACTAATCAACGCGTATATCCAGAGGGTGAATTTGCTTCAGGGTTACTTGGTTTTGTGAATAATGACGGAGTTGGGCAATACGGTGTAGAAGGCTCTTTAAATAAAGCCTTAGCGGGCGAAGATGGGCTGATTAAAACCACCTCTGATATTAATAATGTTGCTTTATCAATTGGTAAAGATAATGTTAAAATCCCAGCTAAAGACGGCCAAAATATTATCTTAAGTATTGACCGTAGCTTAGAAAAAGGAACCGAAGAATTAGCTAGTGAGGCAATTAATAATACGGCAGCCACTAATGCTTCGGTGCTCATTTTAAATCCTAACAACGGCAAAGTCTTGACCATGGCTAATCTCCCAAATTACAATCCTAATGAATATAGTAGTGTAACCGACGCCGCAATTTTTAATAATTACGTTACCGACGTTCCGTATGAGCCGGCATCTATTTGTAAAAACTTTGCTTTTTCGGCAGCTATCAATGAGGGGAAAATGACCCCAGATACTACATTTTATAATCAACACTATGAAGTAGTAGATGATTGGAAAATTTGGAACGCAGAACAAAGAAGCAGTTTGTATGGCACGTTGACTATGCGAGATGCTCTGTATTGGTCACTAAATACCGGTTCAATTCACGCCCTTAAACTTCTTGGTGATGACCCGACTCATATCAATCAACAGGGTAGGGAAAAGTTATTTGATTACTATTATAATAAATTCCGTTTAGGCCATACTACTGGAGTAGAACTTAATGAAGCAGAAGGTTTCATCCCTGATCCAAATGAAGGGTGGGGCCGTGATTCTACATATGCTAACCTCACCTTTGGCCAAAACTTAAGTATCACCATGCTTCAAACTGCCACTGCATTTTCTGCAGTAGTTAATGGTGGCACTTGGCGCACTCCATCCATTTTAGAAGATAATCCAACGCAAGAAAGAGTGGAAGATAAAATCTTGTCTGATGAGACATCCGCCATGATGCGTGAGATGTTAATTCATAACCGAAGCTACAAAGTCCGTCAGGGTATTGACCGTGCTGGGTATGATATTGGTGGCAAATCTGGTACCGCCCAAGTCATTCGCAACGGCGCCTACGATGATTCCTTTGCCGAATTAGTCGGTTCTTATATTGGTTTTGTTGGCACCAGCGGGGAAATGCCCTCCTACGTTATTATGGTCAAGATGTGGGGCGAAGGCCAAAGTATTGGCTCTGGTGACGCTATGAGTCTTTTTGATAAAATATCTAATTATATGATAGATTATATGAAAATTAAGCCAGGTGGAGTATAATATGGTTATGACATTAAATGACGAAATACTACATGGATTTTTACTTGCTGTCGCTGCCTTTTTATTCTCAATGGCCTTGACACCGTTCTATACTCACTTTGCTTATAAATACAAATTCTGGAAGAAACAGAAACAAACTACCGTAGATGGTAAAGATTTACCTATCATGCGTAAACTACATGCTCATAAGTTTAATCATGCCTTCCCAACCATGGCCGGCTTAATTGGCGTATTATCTGTAACAGCAGTAACTTGGATTTTCAACCTTGATCGTGGGCAAACCTGGCTACCATTAGTCGGTTTTCTCGGTGGTGCCTTAGTTGGCGTGATTGATGATGTGATTAATATTTTTGGTACAGGGCGTGGCGCTGCTGGTCTTCGTGGTCCAGTTAAATTTCTTTTGATTACTGCCGTAGGCTTAATTCTAGGTTGGTTTTTCTCATTCAGGCTCGGCTGGACTGACATTTTGGTTCCATTTCTCGGTGACTTTAACGTCGGCGCTATATGGATGATGATTATTTTTGCGTTTGCAGTGGTTGCTACTAGTAATGCCGTGAATATTAGCGATGGCCTAGATGGCCTTTCTGGTGGGCTCGCTATGATGGCTTATGCTGCTTATGGGGTAATCGCTCTTTTCCAGGGCAATATTTTATTGTTTGGTTTTTGTCTCACCGTAGTGGGTTGGCTTCTATCTTACATTTGGTTTAACGTTCCTCCCGCACGTTTTATGATGGGCGATACCGGCTCGTTTGCCCTTGGCGCAGGCTTAGGGGTTGTGGCGATGATGACAAACTCATTCCTTTTA
>JAEEGL011504650.1_pt1 | contig 24446 bp, 22 predicted proteins | sample 9134231 | NCBI WGS metagenome assembly JAEEGL01 (sample SAMN16246548, study PRJNA631951) | gut metagenome | biome: gut microbiome; feature: rumen; material: fiber-attached | host: Bos | place: Iran: Karaj | collected 2018-10
CTACTTGCTGCCTAATTCTGTCATTGACCGCCAATTGACTTTTTTCTAATTAAAAAGATTATCTCCATCGCTATCAGAGGCTTCAAAAACATAATCCCCGGGATCAAGTTCTTCCTCTGTTCCAAAGATTGTCAGTTGCTTGGCTCCCTCAACCATCTTGTCATAAGCTGCTCTCTCAGACTCTGTAAGTTCTCTACTGTACATATCACATAAACCTTCACTCAAAGTACTGTATCTTCTCAACAACTTTTACAGGACTCTTCACAAGCGATGCAAAAGTCTGGCCGTCACTCTTTTTACCTACGATACTTCCATAGTGTGTCGGAATTGCATACTCAGGTCTTATTGTATTTATAAGATCTGCAGCTCTCTTTGTATCCAAAGTATAGGTTCCACCCACAGGAACAAGCGCAATGTCACACTTAACCTGTTTTGCTTCCTTAGTTGCTCCGGTATCTCCGGCGATATACACTCTCTTTCCATCTACTCTCAGAATGTAACCAACCCATTCTGCACGTCTTGGATGAAATGGTTTTACTGTGTTATAAGCTGGAATAGTCTCTAATTCCAGTCCACTTAATTCCTTGTAGACACCTGGCTTAACAGTAACTATCTCTCCTACCTCGCGCTCCAGCTCCCTGGCATCATCTTCCATCCTTGCCGGAACTACAAGAATAGTAGTGTTCTTTATAACCTTATGAATATCCTCAATGGAGAAATGATCATAGTGATCATGGGTAATAAGCACATAATCTGCGTCATGTGGCTCTTCCTTCATGCGGAATGGATCAATATATACTGTTCCCACTCCACTTCTTACCTTTATACTGCTCTGTGTAAATACTTCGATGTTATCCAGCATCTATCCCCTTACTCCATTTCCCCGGTTTCTTTGTTAATTCTTATGGTACTATCACCCATTAACGGCATTATCCTGCCATCACTTACAAGTCCCAATCCGAAGCACCATGCATCTGGTGCCTCATATGAATCCACTATAACAAGATTGTCAGCCAGTTTTTCTTTTAAAATCTCGGCTGCACGTTCTTTATTCACCATATATTCCTCACTAATATTTACTTTCGCCTGCTCTTTCTATATTCTTCAATCTCAGCTCCTATTGTGCTGTAATCACGTTCAAACAATTCTTCATATGCCTGTGGCCAAAGAATTTCTCCCGGTACTTTATCAAGAAGCTTTTCCTGAACAAATAGTTTGCTCTTTTCTCTGTACTTTGGAAGATTGTTCTTTTCAAGCAGACGATTAAGCTCGGTTCTCCAAAGGATTGTTATCTTTCTTTTATCCTTTACCCGCGGATTGATATCTGTTTCCCGAAGCACATAAAAATCAGCATTACCGCTTTCATCTGCTTCCACAGTTATGATACCCCACCACTCCGGGACATGTTCCTTTACGTGAGCTGCGTGAGAAGAACCAACAACCACTATGTTACGGTCATAGTACCAGTTATAATTCTTCACCTGCTTTTCAAGTCTGGCATAGGTATCGGCATCGCTCTTAATCTCAATACCATATATTAAGTCAGGTGTTATCATAACAACATCTGCCCTGGCACTGCCAGTACGTTTTTCTTCAAGGATCCGGACTTTACTGTATCTTTCTTCGAGGAATTCAAATAGAGGTTCCCTTATATCTTTGTCGTAGAGAATGCTTTTCTCTTCAGCCATTCCGAATTCCTCATTTCATATTCTGACGGATTCTTTCATATTGTGCCTCATACCTTTCCGCTTCTTTACGGGCAGCCTCCTTCTTTTCAAAAAGATATTCATCAAACATACTTAACGCATCTTCATAACTTGGATTAAAAGTAATAATCTTACCATGAAAAACCTTATTGAAGTCATTTTCATAAACGTCGTATTCATCTCTTTTTCCCTTATAGAAATCGGATTTGAAGATAAACATACGCCCTCTGTGATCTGATCTCTCTCCCAATGTCCTATATTCTGGTATCTCATGCTTGGAAATAATACCCGTTTCCTCATCCATGATGAAACAGTATAACGGCTTCATTCCTTCCGCTTCATCTGAATCTTCCAGAAATTGAACAGTTTTACCATATGCCTTTGCATAAGTGATCTCAGCCCTGGTACTCTCGCCAATGTAACCCCCGACGTTAATTACATAAATACCGTCAGCCATATCTATCTTGCGTTTGTGCATATCGTCCAGCATTTTCTTGGTCTTGGTCATGGTACCCTCATCCATGTTTTCCCAGACTTCCTGATCGCCGGAGTGACCAAACAGGCCTACGCTAATAACAATATTTCCTTCAAGTGTCAGCCGCTTCTGGACTTCTATAAACTGATCTTTAAAACGTGTGCTTCCGCATAAAGTTATAACTTTGTATCCACCAACCATTGCTAACCTCTCCTCCAAAAAACATATACAAACATTATAAACCATAACCATATATTTCTTATAGAAAAAAGAGCTGGGATTTCAATACTTCCCAGCTCGGAATAAACACGTTTATATCACAGCGTCACCTTATAAGTATCTCATACAGTTCCGGCGTGAGATACTTTTTCAGAATGTCGTCAGCATCTATACTTCCAAAACCACCATAGAACTCCTCAGCAACGCCACCAGCGATAGCTCCGAAAGTATCAGAATCACATTCCAGGGAAAAGATATTTCTGATGAAGGATTCATAATCGCTGCTCTCGTAGAAACATCTCATGGCTGCAGGTACTGAGCCCTGACAGCTCTCATTCCACTTATAACGTGGGCGGATTTCATCAAGGCTATAGGCAATACTGTATTCATAATCAGCCTTTGGATACTGTTCCAGCACATAATTATATAATTCCTGCTTGCTCTTACCATGACGAGCCATCCATATGCAGGTTGCAGTAACTACTGCACCCTTAATCCCTTCAGGATGATTGTGTGAAACAGCAGCTGTAACCTCCGCCATCTTCTGCATCTCTTCATAGTCATCGTAGTACTCACCAGCAAAAGCTACTCTCATCGCAGAGCCGTTGCCCCAGCTGTTATATGGTTCATGAACATCACCATTTATCCATTTAAAAAATCTCCCACCATAGCCGCAGAAGGGATACTCCCTTCCGACTGATACCATTGTCTCAACAAGATCTGCCCCAGTGACAAGGGCCTTCTTTATTGCAAGTGCCATTACAGAGTCATCCGTAAAACCGATTGCATCACCTATTGTCAGTGGCACATTCTTCCAATCCAGATCCTTTGGTCTGTCAAACTCGTACTGTGCCCCTAATATATCTCCAAGAACTGCTCCTTTAATTGCCATAGTCATTCCCTCCATACTTCAATTTTACTCTTTACTGTCCTCTAAGTATTCTGCACTTAGGACCGACACACAGGATTTCCTCTGCCTGTTCATGTGATGTTAAATCTATGATCCTTTTAACCCCATCTTCCACTGCTGGTGGTCTGTGATCCAGCCTGTGTGCATCGCTTCCCATATAGTCAACAAGCCCAAATTTCACAAGATCAGTCGTGAGTCTTCTTCTGGCAGCTGACAGATCATTACTCAGGCTATAAGCATTTATCTGCATCTCAGCACCTTTTTTCCTTAGCATACCTACCGATGTGGCATCAGCAAATTCATATCTTTCAACATGAGCTATGATTGGGATATATCCTGAATTTTTCAGCTTATCTACGCAGTAGAGCGCTTCCTTTAGCCCAAATCCATAGGTTGGAAACTCAGTAAGAACGCGACTCCCAAAGGTCGGATATATACCCGCTTCCATCTTTTTTAAACATTCTATGATTCTCCCGGGATAGCAATACATCTCACAGCCAAGTCCCATCAGATGTATGTTATCAATTTCAGCATCACTAATGGCACGTTCCAGTTCTTCATATTTCCTCTGAACCCTGTCAGAATCATAGTCAAAAGCGTCACTATGTGGTGTCGCAAATATAAAGTCCACTCCCTGCCTTTGCTCCATTCTAAGCATCTCAAGCGATTCTTCCATTGTCCTGGCTCCGTCATCAACACCTGGTACTATATGAATATGAGTATCCCAAACGCCACATCCTCTTATCATAAGCGCCTCACTTTCTTACAGAAGAATTACTACCGCGTCTTCTATAATCTTCCCTGATATCTTCTGCCCAGTCGGATTCATCCATATAGCAATCCGAATCTTCGGCATCGACTGACATATAACCACAAACTGCTGCAGAAACTCCGGCATAAACCTTTGCTGTTCCTACTTCATCATGAACATAGTTCACTGCCCTGCTCTTCTTAACCCCAAGTCTCTGAGCCTCTGCAAAAGAGTCTATGTTTGCCCCGATGAATATGAATTCCCAACCATATTTCTTTTGCTGTCTCTTGACCATCTTCTGGATCTTGTCGTAGGTGTACTGCCTGCTGGCATTCTCCATTCCATCTGTTGTTATCACAAATATGGTCTTTGCCGGTCTGTCTTCTTTCCTGGCATACTTGTGGACATTTCCTATGTGATGGATAGCTCCGCCTATGGCATCAAGAAGTGCTGTGCATCCTCTGACGTAATACTGCTCATCTGTCATCTTCTCTATCTTGTCCAGTGGAACCCTATCATGAAGGACCTCACACTCATCATCGAAAAGTACAGTAGAAACCAATGCCTCTTCTCCAGTCTTTTTCTGTTTTTCCATCATGGAATTGAAGCCGCCGATTGTGTCTGCCTCAAGTCCACTCATTGAGCCTGATCTGTCCAGGATATAAACGATCTCAGTTAAATTCTTATTCATGATAAACGCCCTCTCTTTCATATTTCCTACAGCCTGTTGCTGCTTTCTTGTTTTCTGTTGAGGTAAGTTTATCAAATGGACTCAAAAAAACGGTCGCTTGCGAAGCGACCGCTATAAATCAAGCAATTATGCACTTTAGTCCATGCTCTTCAAGTTGGATATCCAGCTCAATCATGTCATAAATCTCATGTTCTATAAAATACTTGAAGATTACATCCGTCTTATCACATGGGGACAACGCGTACCCGGCTCTTGCCAGAAGATCTCTTGTTTCATCCTCGTTCAGCTCCGCTCCCACACACAAGCACATGGCTGTCAGCTTGGTTGGATGATAATCCGGATTATTCTTTATCTTAGAAAAGACTTTTTTGTCGACAATAGCCTTGGTATAGACCTCAGCGTTGGTCTTGCCTTTACTCTTTATAAGGAACAGCAGATATTCTGAAAAGGTATCAGATAAATGCTGCATCCTCTCATCAAGTCTGGACTCCAGATTTTCGATATCACCGTCTTCGTCGTAGTAATCGTTATCCTCAAAGTCGCAGGTTTCTTTTTCAGCTTCATCAACATCTGCCTCAAGCAGTTCATCAGGCTCTTCATCCCTGCGATAAGCTGCAGATTCGGCCCTGGCACCAAACAATCTTCTGCTTACATTTTCTCGTACTCTCTCATAGGCATCAAAGCCGGCATCGCCTCTGTGAACTGAGCCGAAGCGCATGTCACCGTACTCTTCTTCACGCTTATCGTCCACATAGTTGTGATCAATATATGCTTCAAGATCTGGGTATATACGCTCACCTAGCTGTGTTGCCCTGGTTCCAAATACGACAAGATAAATCAGCATGTCACTGTGTAAAAGAAATGCATTTATCTCATCAACAGCAATTCTCATGCCTTCTTCCTGCGGATATCCAAAGCTTCCAGTTGCTATAAGCGGAAATGCAATTGATTTAATGCCATTTTCTTTGGCAATCTTAAGGCTGTTCCTATAGCAGTTACGAAGCTTTTCTTCCTCACCATTGTTTCCGTCGATAAAAACAGGACTCACGGCATGGATTACGTACTTTGCACGCAGGTCAAATCCCGGAGTGATAGCAGCTTCTCCCTCAGCCATCTCTCCGATTTCTTTTCTTGCAGCAATAAGCTTCTTAGCTCCTGCTGCCTTATGGATAGCCTTGTCACAGCCTGCTCCGACCTGTTCAAATGTCGATACTGGGTATCTGCTGGCCGTATTAACAATAGCATCACATTCCATCTTTGTTATGTCGTTGCGAACAATCTTAAATGGCATAGTTCACCTCATTCACAGCATTCCTGCTAACTGATTCCTAATCTCCTGCACCCTTCTTATCGCATCATCACACTGCTTCTTGGCATTGCTAATTTTAGACTGTACGAGCACATCTGCCACAAATCCATCGAAAAAAAAGTCTGCAAAAGTCAGAAAATCATTGATATGGATTGATGAAAATCCCTGAACATCTCTAAGTTCTTTACTGAACTTCTGCAGCGACCACCTGGCTTCTTCTATCTCACGCTCAGCACTAGCCATCTTTCCATGCTTAAAAAGACCTGTGAACATATTCCCGCCGAGTAAATCCAATAATCCCCAGTTACCAGCGCTGTTAAGGCACTGTCTCGCACGCTGGAGATGATCAAGTGCATCGTCTGCTGCAGTTATTGCTTCACGAACTTCTCTTACGTCTATATTTTCCATATCAAAACCTTTCTATGATTTTATCTCCAGAAATCAAACATACTTCCAAGTATGTACAGACCAAGCACCACCAATGCTCCTATGATATTGTTACCAATAAAAAGCCATATCGCAGCTATAACAGCTATGGTGATCCATATCCGTCCTGACTTTTCTGTCCGGACATCTCTGTGAAGCTTTTCCATATCAGCATTCATTTTCTTCCGTTCTTCTGCGGTAGGATACCAGCCGCCACCACCAATGTCGTCATCGAAGTCGGCACTGCTGCCTTCATCCTGTTCTTTGTAGAATGTATCATAGATGTAAGCAGCTTCATTGGAATCTATATGACCATCATGGTTTAAGTCAAACGGAGTGTTCTCAAAATTATCATATGCCATGCCCACACCCTCACTTTCCACAGCGCTCAAAACTCATCATCAAAATCGTCTGGATCAAATCCAGCATCCTCAAGAGCTTCCCTGCGCTCATCAGCATCCATGGACTCCAACTCGTCTCTGTCCAAACCTGCCATTTCAAGCTCGTCCTCAAGTTCATCGTCCTCATCATAGGAGCTGCCGGATGAAATGCCGTTGTTATCCTCAAAAAGTGTATCGTTGATAAATGCTGTTTCTGCTGCATCTATCTTTCCATCATGATTAAGATCAAATGGTCCATTACCAAACAGTCTGTCAAAAGGTCCAGTCATATCAAATCCCTCCTGTTTTCAAAAAAGGGAACAGCATTATGCCATTCCCCGTTGTCTATAGTCTTTCCCCCTCAGTGATGATCGTTCCAATAATCCTCCGCTGCATCGTATGCCTCGTCTTCATCGTCGAAATCATCTTCATAATCATAGAACTCTTCGTACTTATCATCAGCAAAGTCCTGTGCTGATTTGTAGTTATATACATCGTAGGTGTCTGACTTTTTCTTACTACTTGAGCTCTTAGATTTGCTGCTATAAGAGCTCTTGGATTTGCTCTTACTTGGGCTTGTGCTCTTCTTTGTACCGGAGCTTGAAGTAGTTGTTTTCTTCGTAGTTCCGCTCTTTTTATATGAGGATGAACTTGATGTGTTGTTAGTGCTTGAATATGTCTGCTTATGGTCTTTGCAATACTTACTTGAACCATCTACATCCTGATAGCAGCTGCTCACTGAACACTTATGTGCACTACAGTATGAATAGTCTTTCATCCTCTTATTTGTGCAGGTGCCATGATGGCATCTGTGAGCAAAACAATAAGAACATCCATCATCAGCATTATGACTACATCCACTGACCGCACATTTGCTGGTGCTTTTAGCCTCTGCAACCAAAGGATTGGAAATAATAAAAGCTACTGCCAAAAACATTATGATAAGAATATTAGTCTTCTTCATTTCGGGGTCCCTCCTGTTCCTGAATAAAGGGTTTTATCCTATCTTAAGCATAATCATAAGTTCTGCCAGAATACATACTCACATATGCGAAAAGCCTCTCGATATTTTGCTCAGATAGCAAATAAAACTTTCTTTGTGTACCTTATGTACACAGCTTACCAAAACAGATGTGGCATAAACCTCCCTGTTTACTCGCACATCAGTTTGGACGGCTTCCAGTAAACATTCGTATCACGCATGTTTACTGGCATTTAGCAGCATAACTTCTTTTACATATCCTTCTCTCTTATCCTGTGGAAGAGCATTATACTGATACAAAAACAGTTTTTCCATTATTTCTCTGCAGCTTTTGGAGCCGCAGTTTCTGATCTTATTAAGCTCAACACCGTCAGCTATTGCCTCTGCAAGTTCTCCGACATTTGAATAACCGGCTCTTTTTAGTGAGTTATACGACCTGACTCCCAGTTCAAGTGCTTCTATCGGCGTTTCACTCATACTTTTATTCAGATAAAGGTTGAAATAGAATTTCCCTCCTCTTTTCTCATGCACCTTATAGCCTGCTATTGCCTCAATTATCTGTGCTAATGTTCGACTCTGATCCTGGTTCATATCCAATTCCTCCATATACGTCCTTGATAATCTCACGAACCTGGCGGCAATGATACTCTTCAATATCATCAATGCAAGCCTTCTTGATTATCTTGGCCATGTACTTAATCTGCTCGGATGAATCAGATACAGCAACAAGGTGAATATGATACTCCTTGAGGGTAGTATATATCTGACGGACATACATAGTCCTTGTACTAACATACTCAAGAACCCGATCAAAGCCCTCAGGGGTAGTAATGATATCAATCAGCATGATAATTTCATCATCCCGTTTGATATAGGTATTATAACCTCGGATAATCCCAGCTTTTTCAAGCTTATCAACTCTCTTCTTGGCTGCCACTCTGGAAATACCAAGCGCATCACCAATCTCTTGATAGCTCATCCTTGCATTACCCTTGATCATATCCAAAATCTGCTTATCTTTTTCATCCATCCAATTTGCTCCATTTATCAGTGTCGACTCTGATTAAGCACATTATATGAACCGAAAAAATCTTATGCAATAGCAAAGGTTACGAAACGTAACCTCATGGTTTCGCCCCGTAACCCCAACACTAATCACACATATAAACGTCAATGTATATCTCTATCCAGGTATCGTCCGGATCCAGATCTTCCCCAATATCTCCGCCATCCACGATTCCAAAGAGCTCTTTTCCGGCATCCATCAAGTGATACAGAACTTCGTTCTTTCTCCGGGGAATATAACCCAGTTTCTTTCCCTTGGGATCCAGGACAAGGATTGCCTTCTCATCATATTTATTCTTAGGTTCAAGGCGAAGTGTAACCCTGTCGCCCGCCTTAAGAGCCTTTGCCAGCTTGTATATGGACTTTACATGCATGGCACCATTTATCATGGTATTCATCAGGAAAATATCTCTGGAGAAAGGCAACTGCGTATCGATGCCCTTCTTACTCAGAATACTGGCTGTCATAGCATCATTCTGTACATTACTAAGATCGTTATCTCCCATTCATGCACTCCTTATGACTTCTTTCTCTTACGTTTCTCGGCTTCTTTTTGATTCTTTTCTGCAACCTCACTCAGTTCAAGGATTTTCTTTTGTAATTCTATGATCTTATCAGCACAGGCCTTGTTATAATCAGCAAGTTCCTCCTGTCTCTTGGCAACAGCATTTTCATCCGCTAGGAAATCCTTCTCGTTATAAGGGAAACTGTTCTTTATCTCATCAATATGTTCCATAAGAACTATTACTTTTTCCGCAAGCTTATCCCGCAGCTCACGAAGCTTGATAAGATCTTCAGGAGTATCACTATATTTTTCTGTCAGTTCAGTATCATCAAGCTGCTCTGCAATCTCCCGGAGTGTTTCCAAATCACCTTCTGCGTAGGCTTTTTGAGCCTTGTTCAAAAGTGCCAGTTCAGCCTCAGTGGCATCAGGATTGGCATCAGGATGAAGCTTTTTTACTATATATCTGTAGAGGCGCTTCAGCTCCTGTTTGGGTGTCTCATGGACTTCTTCAGCGCCTAATCCCTCAGATTCAGCTTTATTATCTGCTTTGGAATCACTGCTTGTCTTTTCTGAATCCTTATCAGCAAACTTGTCGTCCTCTGATTTTGCATCATCTGGATTTTTCCCAGAAGCATCTTCTGAAGTACCGTTTTGGGCACTTTTATCTTTTTCCGAGAAATTATCTCCTCTGGCCTTCCACTCTTCCTCAGCCTTTTCTTCGTTCTCCTGGTCTTTCTTGGCACGGCGCTTAGCGTAATCACTATCACGCTTCATGTCCTCAGCCTTTTTATGAAGGTCCTCTTCGTATTCCTTGTACTCCTGCTCTATACGCTTCTGGACTTCTTCATACTTCGCCGCTTCCTGCCTGTTGATCGCTGCCTGCAAAAGTTCAATAGCACGCTTTAACCTTGCTATCTCAAGCTGGTATGCCTTGGCCTGATATTCCAGATTACCGACCTTTTGGTCATACTCCGCCCTGAGTTCTATGCATACGTGGTTCTCAAGATCGTCTATCTCTTCTGCTAGGGCTGCCAGCTTTAGTTCCAGCTCAAGGATTTCTTCTACGAGCTTGTCATATTCACTTACTACCGGAATAATTTCCGCGCTCTTTTTCTTTCTTCCCATCAGAATAATCTCTTGCCGGTCTTAGCCAGAATATATGCTTCGTCATAGGTGCAGTTATTTTCCCGGGCAAACTGTATCAAAGCCTTGTCAAGATACGGATATTTCCTAGATTCCACAAATCCTCTGTCACACTCTAGCCATGCTCTGTGGTAAAGCGCTTTGAGTTTTTCCTCATCTACGTCGAATAATCCCATAACATCTCCTCAGATATCAATTTACTATACGCTTCACAGCAACATACCTATTCTTCCCTGTGACATATCCGGTTAAAAAGTCTCTATCACGGTGCCACTTTTGAACGGCTTGATCAAATTTAGGGTTGCCCTCATTCATTTTAATAAAAAAGGACAGATAGCCTATGGCATTCTTTTTTGTAATAATCCCACTGTCTATTGCAAAAGATAAGATTCTCTGCCTATACAGATCAGAAAAATTGTCCACTGCGCTAACATTATATCCAATAATGTGCAAAATGCTTTGTGGCTTGAGGTCCCCAAACTGCATCTCCTTTTTATATTTATTGTATTCTTCTACAGACATCAGCTGGCAAAGTAATCTTCCCTTACCCGCAATTCTTAAATAATCTTGCTCAGAAATATAATACGCATTGCATTTCTGGCAGAACACCGCCGGTACTTCCACTTCCTTTACTGTCATATCTCTACTAAGAATCTGTATTACAGCAATAACCTCTTCTTGGTTATAATGTCCGTCCTTGTTGCATCTACCGTCATAACCATGGACAAAGAAGCTCCTATAGTCTATTTCTTCCTGTACAGGATCTTCTTCCTCACCGTCCTCATCGAAATCATTTTCAGAAGAATATGTATCCTCGTCTTCGAACAGGTCCAACTCCTCACCGATTGCATCAAAAAGTAGCTGCATCTCATCGGCAGACATCGTTACACCCTTACCTGGAATATCACCTTCCCATCTCCTAAGATCATACTTTTCAGGATTATTTCCCCATTTGACAAGATTTAATTCCAGAGATGATGCACTCCACTCCTTGATTGTTGCAATGCGCTTGATTATCGTGAACTTAACCATAATGACCTCCAAAAAACTGCATCATCCATCTTCACTCAGATGCAGGAATTCCGACCTTATCCCTAATCATCTGTGCTATTCCATTTTCTTCCCAAGTCTTGGGAAATGAATAATAGTAGCTACTGACATAGGAATCCGTCCTCCATAGTTCACGAAGTCCTTCATCTATTTCTTTTTCTATATCTGATTCTGGTGCTAAAACGTTATCCTCAACAAATTTTCTGATCTTATCTTCAGAAAACCACAAATTACTATTCTTTTTACTTGCCTCATCTAATCCGGCAAAAAAAGCTTCTTCGTTATCACTTAACCTCTGAATAGTCGGAGTATATCCATTTGCAATTGATTCCTCGTACATTTGAGTATAATGTTCTGCAGCCCGATTTGCTCTTATTGCTGCTTGAACATCCGGATTATCGCTCTCCTTTAACCAGTCCTCCTCCGTATATTGAACACTCTTGTAGTCAGGCATACTCTCAATAACATCACAAAAGAACTTAACTGCTCTCATATTTTCTATATCCATACCTGCCGCTTGGTATCCATAATAATCATCCTCATCGCAATCTTCCATACCATACCAATCCAAGCACACATCTTCCATAATGTTACTAACATCTTCCACACTCGCTTGCTGAGCCATTCTTCTAAGAATATCAATGTAACATGACTCTCCGCCCAGAATAGCATCAACTTCTGGCACATTATAAATTATTGCCTCTTCAGCATTATGAGAAACAATCGGATTAAAGAAATGCCTATAAAGGTATTTCATATAATCGCACCTGAACCCGGTCATTCTCATACCATTTTTCATTAGAAATTTAGTAACTCTGTCCGAATCAATGATTTCCTGAAATGATGAGTATCCATCAGCCAGCCTTTCATCCATTGTTATGACATTATTAAGCAGTTCCGCATTTGGAAACATTACAGTATTCTTGTAAGCTATAACTCCCTTTGCCGTAACAAACACTCCATCTCTTTCATTATCTGAGAAATCCTTATATTGCTCACGTATTGCTGCTCCGATACGCTCAAGCTTAAACAATTCATTGCTGATTCTATCCACCTTCATGCCAAATAGTCCTCGTTCAACCGTCGACAAATCAGCATACCCACCTTTTTCTATGAGAATCCTAAGAATTTCCTTCCCAACCTCTCCAATCGCGCCTTCCTGATCAAACTGATCTGATGTTATGTCCTGGCCAAGTGCATTTGAAAGTTTCATGATATGGTCAATATTAGAAATACCTTCCTTTTCCCACTTTGAGATAGCTGCAGGAGTCACATTAACTTTTTCTGCCAAGGCCTGCTGGCTCATTCCTTTTGACATTCTTATCTGCCTGCATCTTATTCCACATTCCTTTGAATAATCTCTATTTTCTTCCATCGTAAGTGTCCTTTCTTATATCAAATCCATTTTTACAGTTCACAAAAGAGCTCTTCTTGATGATAAAAGCGTATCATTCTACGATGTAAATTTGTATCAATGGTTTGTTGAATATGACAACGATTTGTTAAAAAAGGCAGTCGGTCATTTATAGTATTCCTTGCAGTTCCATAAGTATCAGCCCTCAAACTGCTCCTTGGCCTTAAGAAGTTCATATACCATGACTGCCCTATGACAATGCGTCAAATTTAGCTTAAACACTTCCTTTTTCTTGGCTCCTTTGTCTGATACCATTTCGATTTCAAATATAAGATTATTACTAATGTCATCTAATTTTCTTATTAGATAATCCAGCATACTTGCCACTAAAAGCTTCTCTTTTTCGATGTCAGCTCCTCTTAAAACCAATTCACGACCATCAAATGAATACCTTCCGTTGCAAACCTCAAATTCTTCTATTCTTTTTCCTTTCTTCTTTTTTCCTTTATTTCCGTATACTTTCACCAATGTCTTAGCTGAATACTTCTGAAGCACATCTTTAGCCTCCTTGGATCCATATAAAGTAATGGCGATGTGGAAACCAAAAACTGAATACTCAAAAGTCTGAAGAGACGATTGTTCTATTACATCATTGGTCTTTATAAAAGGGCAATCCATCCCATATCCACATAACATCTTGTTATCTGGAAGTTGGAACTGCAAGGATATCAGCTGCATCTTTAGTCTGTCTTTAGTATCATCATCTTCTTCATTATCCAAAATATCAAAAACATTCTCACGCACATATGAATACTCTTCCTGTGAACCCAAAGGCAATAGCGAATTATATTCATATAAATTTACAAATGGCTTAAATTGCTTACTTCCCAAAGAAAAGCCAAATACTTCTTTCAACAAAAGTATGATACTTTCGGTATAATCCTTAAAAAGAACAAATGCTGTCTCATTATCTGATATAACTCTCAAGTACTGGCTTGAAGGGTAGTGCGATACCAAAGAAACATTATCATTGCACATGTACAAATGTTCTAAAAAGCACTCTATCCCCTTATTAATCTCTTCATCACTTTCTGCCTCGTCAGTATAAAACTCTGCAACGGTACGCCTCTGTTCAGCAGTCAAGCTCATTTCAATCTCATTCCAAAACATTTCAGGATTTGTATCGTATTGGTTTTCTAATATGATTTTAAAAAGCCCGTAGTGGCTACTAAGTTTATTGCATTTTGAAACTATTTTCTTGCTTACCAGACATTCAATATCATATTCTAATTCCGGTTCTCTAATAGTAAGATTACCATTTTTATCTACAAACTTCTCCAACGCTTCAATATATAATTCAAAATAGTCCGATTTGCTACTACCGCTACCAACACGCTCTCTCGCCTTCCAGAACTGCAAAATACTGTTAACCATATCCTTTGAATGTAATTCGTTTTTATTAAGCAGTTCTAGGAATAATCTTGAATCAGAAATAGTAGGAAGTAAGTCATAGAATTCTGTGTCTAACTCACTTAATTCATAGATATTATCTGCAGAAGCAATATTTGCTTGAGATACTATGAAACCCTTTTTTACCCAAGAATTCAAAAGATCATCATACTGCTGCCCTTTTCTCAACTCCAACGAATTTTCCTCAAAGAGCTTTTTGGGTAGTTCTAAGAAAAAGTCACGTTCATCCGGCTCAACAAATGTATTATTCATTAGTAATATAGGAATCTCAGCACGTAAATCCTCGAGACTATTAACTCCAAAACTATCATGCGCACACTCAAGAATGTCTTCAGCCTGTACATCAATAGGCGCAAGCTCATTTTTATGTTCCCCTGTGTATATAGCAAGAGAGTATAATTGCCCTAACTGAATCGCAGTTGATTCTTCTATAGGCACATCAACACTAATTATTTCCCTTTTTAGCAACTCAAAATAATTCATAAAATCAAAATACCCTTTGCTAATCAGGTATTTCTTATAATGTTTAACTATGCTATCAGGAATTACGAGCTTATCATTATCCAAAATAGAATTAATATCATTAGCTGAAAAATAGAAAGCCAATGAAAACTCATCACAGTCAAAGCATATAGCTTTTATCATATTGGCAATATAAGAGGATGTCCTCTTACCTGCCATACTGTCTTTATAGATTCTTTTCCAAAGCTGCCAGTTAGAATAATGATTCTCTATTTCCGTTTTAGCCGTAATAAGATTAATTCTATTGCTGAATGCCTTATCACATTCTTTTCTATATTTTGCGTCAAGTTGAGAATAATAGTAATTCCAATACTTTGAGATATGCTCAAAGAAGTCTCTGGACGAATATGTCTTGATTGCAGGCATCAGTCCGTGCCTGTGCTTCAATTCATCCATTAGTCCCCAGTTGTTCTTGTCTATTAATTCAAAGAACTCTATGGCAGGGTCAGCTATCTTGAAGAACATTTCAAACTTAGGATCCATCAAGTCAAACCACGCACGCATATAGGGATCTAATATGTATATGTTTGGATTCTCACTTATCTCCCGTTGACATCTCATTTTAAGTCCGTTACATGTCCTGCAGGGAATATACTTCAGTTCCTCCAAACATGAATGGAACATCGGAAAATCTCTGGAAAAATCTGCAAAAACCTTAATTGGAATATATAAGAAAGCATAGTTTGACACTTGATCAATATAATTCCTTGTAAAACTGTTAAACAATTCTTCAAAGACTCCACCCAGACCAAGCGCTTTCTCAGCAATACCCTGATTCCATTCTCCTTCTTTAGTCTTGTCAAATGAGAATGAAAAAACATCTCGTCTGTTAGCTTTAGCTTCCAATGCAGGAATATTTATATGGACTGCGCCGCCAGTTTCAATATCTGTAGGAAGCGTGATATATAGTCTTCCGTCTTTTGTTGTTACTTTTTCATTTTTCTTATTCACCAAAACCGGATTTTTGATGAACCTTACTTCAACATGCGCAAATGCACCATCAGAATCAGTATTCCTTTTTCTCTCATATCTATTGGACTTCGCCGGCAATAGGTTAAGTCCCGTCATGAATCCACGATTGCTAAAGAACTGCTCAGATTCCACCCAATTATCTTCAAGCGATGACAAGTCATTGCATATAGGGAGTACCTTGTATTCCTGTTCGGATTCATTATCAAAGAATGCAATCTCCTGCATGTTATGTAAGAAAAGCGGCAACATATTATAATCGCTTGCTGAACGATCAACCAATCTGAATGCATCCATCAAATCCTTATTCTTTGCAAATAACCACATAAAATAAGAGCCTTTAACCTGATTGTTAAAGTGATTAGCCAAATCCTCAGATCGGAATCTGAATCTAAAAGCGGTGAGAGTGTCATCTACCCTTTTTCCATTTCCAATTCGACCGCTATTTACATAATAAATAGATTTATCAATCTCTTCCGTAGATACCTGAATGATCGGAAATCTACGCCTTAATCCCTTATCATCAACAACATCCTGCTCATCAGCTAGGTTACGAATAATTTCCTCGACCTTACAGCTCTTGTCGTTATATATTTTATCCACCTTATTATTCGTCAACTCTTCAAATAAAGCTTCTGGATCCACACTGCTTGAATCGTCAAGAAAAAATCTAAATCCATTGCTGTCTACAAATACCTGATCAAATACCTTATAAACGTTTTTAAAACCTATGCCCTTATTGCCGGTGTATTTGTCACCATCCTTCTCTTTGTTAGAGTTACCTATAGAAATTAAAGCCAATATATCACTTGGCATAAAGCCATGTCGTTCTTCCTCAGTTCCCTTCACAACCTCAACATGCGTTTTTTCCTCATATACCAAAGTCATCCATATTTCGCCATTGTCTTCATCCGATACACTTATAACAGCATTACTACCTGGAGTAATAAAGTCATTTATATTCTGCAGGAGCTCATTGCAGACATCGCCTTCTTTTCCAATAACCTCTCGATAATTGTTATTATCGATAAGCGAAAAGACTTGGTATGCCTGAATTGCCTTGATTGTTCCTATATTTCGACCAAACTTCCCTGTTTCATAGTTGTTTGCCTGTACTTTAGCATACTTATCTCTTACATTCTGAATAAACTCAGTTGACAGCATAGTCTCTGAGTCTATTGCATCGCTTAAGGATTCTGCAGATTTTAATAAGAGATATCCTGTTGATGGCAGCTTTATAAATGTCCTGTCAGGTAAAAATTTAAAATACTCAGTGTTAACCACGCAATTGTTGTACGTTCTTTTAAACTTTTCTAGTCCAATGCTCTTCTCTTCGTCATTTAGAAGCCTTCCATTAACAGCCCCCAATACTGATATATGCTTATCATTACATGTCACTATGCTGTCAGATGCAGGATTAAGCACTTCAACTATTGGCTCAGAAAGATAGTTTAGATTGAGCTGATAATTATTCTTTTTTCCTGCACCATTCCACGAAAAGAATCTAAGCTTTTCCCATTCGACTTCCTTCGTTTCATCCTCATCAAATATGTGAGGGCAAGCCACAACTTCTGCGCCATTAATATCTGTTACATCGTTAAACATCTTACTGATATGCGGGTTAACTCCCTCTGCTGTCTCTGCACAATAGTAAAGATAGTATGCTCCTGCAATCTGCAGTTTATCCTCGGCACTAACTCTCTCTTCACTCCACTTATCAAGGGACGATAGTATGTCTTCACATGTACTGACAGGATTTCCTATCAGCTGCTCAGCCACAGTATTTTTGAAAGCATTCTCCACATCATTTAAAACACAGATACGAATTATTGACTTTTTATCATCCGGCTTTTTTTGAATTTTATGTGAATTAACATCTGCTTTTGAAGTCAACCACAATATGGCCGATGATTTCTTTGGATTATCATACTTAACCCACTTAGTATCACCGTCAAGAAAAGCCAGCTTAAAAAACAATAATCCTTCGGCATTATGTCTGATATGTTTAACTTCTTCTTCGTCCAAATCAGATATTTTTGAAGCTTTAAATGCAGAAAGCCATACATCCTCAGAAAGATATCTTTGAGTAAATCGATTCATAGCATCAAAATTATGATTTTTCCCGCATTCCTGCATTTCTGCTGCTATTGACTTTCGTATCTTGGGATCCCCAATAACAGCCTTCCAGGATAGCACTACAGATGGATGCTTAATATAATTTTGGAATGCTATTATTTGTACTGACGCATCATTTTCCGCATCTGCCACAAATCGATATACATCTGATTCAAGCTCTCTATAGTGCCTCCAATATACATTTTCGTCATTATCATCAAATAATGATAGTGTCTTGTCTAATATCTTCAACCTGTCAATGCTTACATAATCATCACTGTCTTTATTCGCAAATATAGCTATACTCTGAAAGAGCTTCCTTGCACTTTCAGCATTCTCTGAATTAAACCTACTAATCTGATCTTTAGCAAAAGAAGCGTACTTACTTCCTCCATGAGGATCAAAGTTAAACTTATCATCCACATAAAAAGCAAGAGTTTTATAATCATTCCCTATGCTATTCTTTTGGGTCGGAAGATAATTATAGATACTATCAACAAGACAATTTTCGGCAGCATATTCATACCAGTCTCTAATTATTGAATTCTTCGGATTCCAAACCTTATCTAGCAAAAACTTGTTCCATGCGCTTCTACTCTTAGGACAAGATCTGTTGTCTTCCAAGTCAAAGGGCATTTGAAAAATAAAAGGCAAACTTATATTGAGTGACGTAGGAAGATATGTATACATATGCCCATTAAAGGCAGAGACATCTATTTTTTCTAAATCATCATTCGTCTCGATATCCTTTATTCCATAAATAATTATGGGCATAGCTTTTCCTATTATCTTCATCTGGGCATCTGTCGCATTCCCATATCTACTCTCGATAATATCTTTTTCGAAGTCCAAATACTTTACCATGCCTACAAGATTCATTTTATAATCCTGTGGTAAAGCAGTTATTGTCTTCACGGTCACTTCATCATTTTTTATTGCATGTCCAGAATGATATTCCATAGAGCCCACACAATAATGAAACCCCCTATTATCTGGATTATCCCACCAAACCTTATTACTATTTGCAGCATCCTTTATTTCATGTGTGTTGACAATGCGAATAATCTCAGAAGTGCTTTTATTTGAAAAAATCATAACGAGCTCAGTAAAATTTCTGGTAAAGAAAATAGAATTATTTCTATATAGCTTCATTGGATCCTTGGCGCCGTAGAAATCTTTCACATCCTTTATCAGTTCGTTCATGCCGGCAGAGATTCGCCTCTTTTGATTTCCATCACTTGTAAGAACGATTTCATCTTTCAGTCTAAGTTTAAGAGTAGTTCCAGACTCCTTTTTCGCTTTTCCTAAATAAATAGGCTGAAACATGTTGGCCTCATCGACATTGTACTTAAAATGATATCCGCCACTTTCTATTTCAACCTCTTTGAAATATACAAAAATACTCTTAAAGCCACGTCCCTTCTCGCCTATGGTATTCGTAGCCTTTTCAAAATCAGTCATTTTATTTGTTTCATTAATGCTGGATAACGAGATGATATCATCATATGTGAAGCCATTCTCCGGATAACTAACAACGATTTCCCTTTTTACCTGATCAAAAATCATCGTAAGCTTGTTAACATCTTGCTCATATTGACAGTCATCTGCATTCTGTATTAATTCATTTATAAATCTAAGGGCATTATCATTGAATTCAGAAAGACTTTTCTGAACTTCTGATTTTATCGCTTGGTTTTTAATATCATTCCTTATGGAAATCACAAAGAAAAGTTCTTCAGCATGAGCTTTCCAATAATCATTAACATCGTGAGTAAGTTCAGGGTTCTGCGCATAATATGTTCTTATTGTGTCGTTAAAATCCCTATTTATCTCCGACTCACTTGCTTCATTGCTCTTAATCTCCTTGAAGTCAATGCTCACATCCACACTATTAGCAGACTCGGAATACTCTGAAAAGAATTGCTCTTTATCAGAGTCACTGTATTTTACTTTGGCACTTATCACATCAATGCCATATTTCTTCCAAAACTTGGCATATTCTGACTTATACGATGGCATTTTAGTTGATATTTCCGGAATATAAAAATACATTCTATAAAATATATCCCTAAGAAAATCTTTATTAACACGCATAAAAACTTATCTCCTGTATATCAATTACATTGTTCAAGAGCGCTTACTAATGGCGATAAGGGCACATATACATCCTCAAATCGTTCACCCACAGTTTGTTCAAATTCAGCGGCAGACTTACCGTTAGTATCCCCTGTATATCCAACCTCTTTATAGACAGCAGTATTAAAGGCAATCTGAAACTCATCATAATACATATCCCCTGTTCCTCTCTGCCCATCATGATCCTCGAAATTAGAGAAGCACTCAAACAATTGTTTCGAAGCAACCGCTCTGAAGAAGTCATTCTTTATTCCAGACAAATCTACATCGTAAACATCATTTTCCTCTTCATAATCCAGTATGTTTTTTTCTTTAAAAGGCTCAATAACATCTTCGATATACTTAATGAAAAATGGTCGCAGATCCTCGCCTTCTTTAAACTCCCTCTCGAATAGCTTTGATGCTATTTCCCTCTTTCCAACACAGTGCGCTTCCTCGCGAATGGTCTTAAGTTCATCATTCGGAATTGTAAACAGTATTCGACGCATTTTCTGTAAAATCTCTTCATCAGTGTAACTAGGGGCGCTTCCTATTTCTTCATCTATCTCACTTCTCGCCTGGTCCATCTCCTTGATATTGCTTTTCTCTTTCCTTAGATACTTAAGATAAGAATTCTGCAGGGCAGACAAATCGTTACTATATTTCTTCTTTGCTTTTTGTGCTGCATTTTTCCACTCTTCCAGCACCTGCTCCTGGACACCCTCATTTGTTTCCCTAAGAACATCGATACCACATATACCTGATGTGCTATTAATAATGCGAATTTTTTCAAAAATAATCTCGTAATATGTATGGATATCATTATCCACATTACAAATCAGATTAAAGACTAACGGAGTGTGTCGCTGCCCATTTCTATCGATTCGACCTATCCTTTGTTGCATAATCGATGGAGAAAAAGGCAAATCATAATTAATTATCACCTGGCACTCCTGCATATTCTTACCTTCTCTGCACACGTCGCTGCAGATCATGATAGAATCACAGGAATCCTCGGTACATGTCTCTTTAAATTCATTTATGCTCCTGTCAATCTCCTGCTTCGTATTATCTCCCGTCGCAAGGAACAGCTTTATATCCTCATACTTTGAATCAAAATGTTCGTAAATATAATCACATGTCGCTATGTAATGCGCAAAAATTACGATATGCTTTTTCTTCATAGCATAACCATTTTCTTCAGTAAGCTTAGTATTAACAACGACATCTAGCTGTTCAAGCTTTGAATCCTCTACGCTATTCTTGTCAGCAATGTACTCCTCACCATATTCTCTCAAGTCTTCTTTATCCAGGAATGCTGTTAAAACTCCCCATACAGCCGGGTCCTCAGTTGTTCTACGCATCTCGCGTATGCCATCATAATCATCATTTTCAACCAACTCTAATATTTCTGTTTTTACTTTGGAATAGTATGTATCTGTAATTTCATTATCAACAAAAATAGAATTAATAAACTTGTCCGGAGCTTCAACAAGCGTTTTTGCGAGACAAGGCATACTGCTACAACCTTCATGCAGATATACGGCTGACTTTGTTAATGGATTAATAATTTCGACATTTTTTATGGCGTTATACAGCTTCCTCTCCGGCTTATTAAGATCCACAAGTACGGATTCAATTCTGGGCTGGAAATCCAAGCATTTTGACACCGATTTGGTACTCGATGTTATGGAATACTCCGGTGTGAGTAACTCTATTTCGTTTTTTAAATCAGCCATCTTATTAAAGATTGGCGTCGCACTCATGAAAATCCTTCTCTTTGCTCTTTGGCTTATTTTCTGCAACGACTTATAACGTCTACTGTCAGTTTTTTCTTTAGTGAATGGATTTTCTGTGTACTGATTTCTAAAATTATGAACCTCATCTACAACCAACAGATCATATTCAGTATCATCGTCCTCTATCTTAACCAACTGTTGCCAGCTTTCTGCATATACGACAATTTGGGCATTATAACTCATTCCCAAGCTGGTAGAATATGCATCATATACCCTGAGCATAAACTTACTCTCCAGTTCTTCTTTCCATTGGGCACATAATGCCGGCGGAGCCAATACAAGAATCTTGGGAGAATGGACATCTAACAATGACTCCTTAATCCATGAACTGTTTCTATCTGCGTTAATAAGTTCGGAAATAATTATTCCAGCCTCAATAGTTTTTCCTACTCCGACCTCATCTGCAATATACAAGTCTCTATCTGTATGCTCAAAAAACTCAAAATATGGCTTATACTGAAATGGTTCAAATATTATCTTAGAATTAAAAAGTGCATATGGAATCATTGTTTTTCTCCGTAAACGTTCTTATTTTGTCTTTATCAAAAGCCAAAAATAGGGGAGGCATCGCTCCCCTACTCTTTTGTTTTTAATTATGCCTTAATCCTCGCCCCATGAATAAAGCTCATCAATCTTTTGCTGTAAAGTACCATCTTTAGCATATGGCAACGCATCTACCTGCTTAAAGTTATGCTTTGTAATCTTGACTTCATCATCAAATCCCAAAATATAACTTGTAGCTATCTTATAAATAATCTCTGTTGGTGCCAATCCAAATACCTGCTTCTCAAAAATATGCTTCAAGCGAACACTTTTATCCGGATATAGTTCCTTCATCTTTTCGCTCTGATACAACCTCTTAACAATCTCGGTTATATACAATCCCGACTTCATATACAAGTCGATGAACGTCTTATCAGGCATATCAAAGCATCCCGGATTCTCTTCCTCAAGCATATCAACCATCTTCTTTACCATATCCTTAGGAGTAAAGATCTGGTTAGTCTTCTGTGGCGGAATATAGTCAAATATATCCTCTACACTCTTCTCATCAAAGTAATCGGCAAGCTTTTTCTTGAGAGACAAGAATTCTTTTACAGAGTCATCAAATACAACTGGATCGAAGAGATGCCCCTTAAACTCCTTTTCCTCTCCGGTTTCTTTATCAATATACTTACCACCATCTCTAAGAAGTCTGAAGTCATCTAATGAAATGCTGGTAACTTCCATAAAGACTTTGTCTGGAATAATCTGATCAAAAGTAGCAAGTGTGACACTCTCATCACCATACGCCATAAGGAATGACGGAATTGTTCTTGAGAACCCTCTCAAATGATCTCTAATACCATCTTCAACCTCATCTCTTACACGTTCTCTGATCTTGGTTTCAACAGTATCAACAGTTTCCTTCCTAGATTTTTGAACAAAATCGTCCACTACAGTATTAAGCTCTTCTTTAAAACGGTTATCAGCCTGTTCCTGCTTGGCATCAAATTCTTTATTTATCTCTTCAGTTGTCCTTCCGGTATCATGCCTTGACTGTAATGCCTCGCTTCGTTCTTGCTCAATAATGTTCTTCTCAATCTTATACTCGGTAACCGTCTTGTCTACCATTCTGTCTGCATCATTAGTAAGTCTTGCCTCGATTTGTCTTTTATCCGAAGCACGCATATCATCGCCATAAGTCTCTTTTGTCTTATTAACTATGTCACTTACCACTGCAGAATGTACAAAATCTTTGATTCTATTGGCAACTTCATTCTGCATTTTAGCGGTACTGTTCATATCAATGACAAACTCATCGGTTTGGAAATCAACTCCATCCTCAAAAATCTTATCTCCGAAAATCTCTGCGGATCTACCAATAACATATTCATCAGAAAGAGTCACTTCACCGTTTTCATCTAGTGATAGTTCTTCCTTGACCTCCTCTGAAAGATTGACCTTCCCTGTAGGTTCTTCAATAGCCTCAAACTGCTCAATGATCTCTATTATTTCCTTAGGAGCTGAAAAAATGTTGCTTATGTTCTGGAACAAGAAATTACTCATAAATCCACGACGAACAACCTCAACCGACTTAATCTTTCGTGGAATAGTAAGTACTTTTTCAGCATCGAGCTCGATCAGCTCTCCATTCTCGTCTTCACCAATAACAGGAAAGAAGTTCAGTAATTCCCTAATATTCTCCTTTCGTTCTTCAACACTACCTCTCCCTGATACAGTGTGAGTTGAAAGATCGTTAGCAAACTCTTCAAAAATTATCAGCGTGCGTGCAGGGTCAAAGTCAAATACATATGCATTCTCTTTTCTCTCATAGCCAGCCCCCTTCTTAAAAAGACATGGGTTCTGTGCTCTAAATGCAGCCTGCATATATAATGACGGTGATTTCATATTGCTAAGCATAAGTACAGCCGTCCATTCCGGTATAGTAATACCCGTTGTAAGCTGACCTACCGATACAGTAATAGTCTTCTCATGATTCTCTATAGC
>JAEEGL013837858.1_pt1 | contig 24446 bp, 17 predicted proteins | sample 9134231 | NCBI WGS metagenome assembly JAEEGL01 (sample SAMN16246548, study PRJNA631951) | gut metagenome | biome: gut microbiome; feature: rumen; material: fiber-attached | host: Bos | place: Iran: Karaj | collected 2018-10
CCCAGGACGGTCCCGTCCTCCGAGACGAAGTTCCCCTCCTTCGGGAGCTCTCCGCTGTAATGCTTTTCTATGTATTCCGCGTACCTGCCCTCCGGAACGAAGCATATCTCCTGTGAATCCGGCTTATCCGCAACGGAAAGCCCCAGCTCCGCAGCGATGCTTCTTACCTGATCCTTGGAATATGCCCCGAGAGGCATCAGCGTCCTTGCAAGCTGCTCCTGCGACAGCCTGCAGAGCATGTAGGTCTGGTCCTTCTCCGCGTGGTCCGCGGTGCGCACGGTGTACCTGCCGTTTTCGAGCTTTATCACGTGAGCGTAGTGCCCGGTGGCGACGTATTCAGCCCCGATAACGTCCGCGGCGTAGATAAGATATTCCCACTTTATGGCGCGGTTGCAGCCCACGCAGGGATTGGGCGTCCTTCCGCAGATGTAGCTCTCCATGAATGGCTGCGTCACCTTCTTTTCGAAGTCCGCGGCGCAGTTTATCACCCTTAAGGGTACGCCAAGACGTTCGGCGATGCTCCCTGCATCGTCAATGTCGCAGCACCTTCCGGGCTCCTCGCCCTCCCAGGTGCGAAGGATGACTCCTGTTACGTCGTACCCCTCCTTTTTAAGCAGATATGCGGCAACGGCGCTGTCCACGCCGCCGGAAAGCCCAACTGCAACTTTCGGCATTTTCCCTCCCTGAAGATAAACAAAAACAGCATCTACCATGCTGTTTTTATTTTAATAAAAGCACCGGAAATGTCAATACTGCCGTTTATCCGGCGCATGTAAGGATCGCTCACGGTATACAACAGGTCTTCAGGGATCGTGTGATCTTTGTGATAGACCTGCAAAGCGAAACTCACTTGGCAAAGCTGCGCGCATGCTATATAATTATTGCATTGAAAGGAATATCAGCGATGAAGAGATATAAAGCATTTCTGGCAGCACTTATGCTCCTGGCTGCGCTCACCGTGCTCTCCGCATGCGGAGGCGGCAGGGACAATACCAATACCGCGCCGGTGACGCCTCCCGCCAACTCGGCCGCAGACCCGGACCTGTCTAAAGCAGTCATCCTGGCTGAGCCCGGACACGGCACGGAGGACGGCGGCAGCACCGTCATCACCGCAGGAAACGGCATCGACGACGCCGGCAAGATCACCCTGGGCGCTGCCTTCACAGGCGTCCTCCCCGGGGACCACGACGACTGGTACAGATTCGTGACCTCCGCCGTAAAGGACGACACGGTGCTTATCAGGCTCACAAATATGTCTGCCGGCTCAGGCCGCATATTCCTGCGCCTGTACGACGGCTCCAAGTATAACCTGCTGCATCTCAAGGCCGCAGACGACGGCACGGCGGTCAGCTATACCACGACTCAGCTGGAGCCTGCCACGACCTACTATGTTAAGCTTACCTGCGACAGCAAAAAGGACCCGGTGGACTATAAGCTCTCCTTCATATCGCTCGGCGGATATGATGAAGCAGTCGAGCGCATCAAGCGCTCCATCATAGATGAGCTCCGCGCCGCCATGTCTGGCAACAAGTCCGGCACAGGCCTCAGCGAGGACGGCGAGCTTATCATGGCTAACAACGTCCTCTTCGACGAGAACAAGTACGTGCTCAAGGCCGAGGGCAAAGCCGCCCTGGATGAGTTCTGCAGCTCATACCTGTCAGTCCTGCTCTCCAACGAATACATCGACGCGCTCGATTCGATCAACTTCGAGGGATACGCGGATCCGATAGGCGATCCTGCGAGCAACGAGGAGCTCTCGCTGAACAGAGCAAAGACCGTGCTCGATTATTGCCTCCAGAGCCCCTCAAACGGCCTTACAGACGCGCAAAAGGAGCTGCTAAGGAAAAAGGCCGCCGTGGCCGGTTACGGCTCCACAAAGCCCGTTACAAAGCCTGACGGGTCTATCGACTACGAAGCATCCAGACGCGTAGAAGTGAGCTTCGTGGTCGTGATACCTACGAACTAAGGATCACAGTATATATACAAAGCAAAAGCCGGCAGGATCAGCCTGCCGGTCTTTCTTTATTCATCTCATCCAATATCACGTACCATCGCTGGACGGTATTCTCAAGGAAAAAGTAGTGGTAAAAATAGAAGGCCAGCAGCACGGCCAGTCCCAGCACCACCACGGCGCCCGGTATCCCTACCACGTCTGGATGCAGCAGAACGATGCCGATAGCAAACAGCTCCGTGATGACCACCATCACCGTAACGATCAGGTGGATGAGCCGCTCGTGCTGCAGCATGGCGATCTTTTCCCTGTGAAGCTCTGTAAGACCGGGCGTCACTTCGTTCTCCCGCAGAGCCGCCCTTACCGTCTCCTCGTGCCCGCGGCAGTACTGCTTCATGTTGATGCCGAATGTATCACGACTCATAGGCTGCGCCTTTTCTATGGTTTTTCAGTATAGGGTACGACCTCAACCACTATATTGGCAGCATCATGCGCGTCTACACGGACTTCGTATTTCTGCCCGGGCTTAATACTAAAACCTGTGAAATTATACCAAGCTACTTCATCAATACGGATATGTTTAAACTTACCATGACTCACCATGGCGTTCGTCACAGCCACGCCTTTATTGTTTGTGTTTTGCGCAATGCCCTCTGCCTGGGCATATGCTACCCGGAAAGCAGACATGTCTGTGGCTTCTCTGGATTTTTCCATCTGAACGATCAGAATCGGGACAGCAATTGCTGCAAGTACAGCTATCACAGCCACAAATATCAACAATTCGGTACGTGTAAAACCTGAATGTTTCTTCATTACTACAACCTTCATCAATAATGAATCAATCGAAAACCTGCTATAACTATACTATCTAATAACTGAATACTAAAGAATCGAGGAGCACACAAATCCTAGCAAATGTATCACGACTCATAGGCTGCCCCTTCTTCAGTTACGGAGTCTCATCGTGGGTCACGACGTCGACATGTATCGTGGCATCATGCGCGTCAACCTGGACTTCATATCTCTGTCCGGGAATAATAATAAAATCTGTGAAGTCATACCAAGCTACTTCATCAACATGGATATACTCGAATGATCCACTGCTCTGCATGGCGACGGTCACAGCAATACCTTTATCGGTCGTATTTAGCGCAGTGGCAGCTGCTTCGGCATATGCTGCTCGGAAATTCGCCATGTCTGTGGCTTCTCTAGATTTTTCTATCTGAGCAGTAAAAATCGGGATAGCAATTGCCACAAGTATGGCAATTATAGCCACAACTATCAATAATTCGGCTAATGTAAAGCCTGAATGTTTTTTCATACTCTCCCCCACGATCATCATTCGGTGAGCTATTGATTATATATAATTATATAATATAATATTCATGTCTACAAGCAGGATTCTCAGTGCTGTTAAGCAAGTCGGAAGACAAAGGCTCCTCGTTTTTTGAAGGCCGAATACACTAAAAAACTCTCTATCATATGATAGAGAGTTTTAGTTTCAGAAATGCGAGAGGAAACTATTCTCCTCCCTCACCGCCAGCACCACCGCCAGCACCACCGCCAAATGTTACAGTAACAGTAGCGGGTTCAGTGTTAGAGTTAACCGTAATAGTAGCAGTCTGTCCCTTAGTTATGGATACAGTGCCGATACCAGTGTACCAAGAAACATCAGATACATCAACTTTATCAAATGTACCAGAGCTCACCATCTTAGGAGTTGTTGCCTCCCCAATGCCATCAGTCTCAGTCAATGCAGCTGCTGCAGCCTGCGCATATGCACTGCGAAGATTTGCTAAGTCAGTAGCTTCACGGCTCTTCTCAAGCTGTGCAGTGAAGATCGGGATGGCGATCGCTACCAGCACTGCGATGATCGCGACAACGATCAGAAGCTCAGCCAGGGTAAAACCCTTCTTATTGTTCTTCTTCATGATTTCTTTTTCTCCTTCTAAAAAATTAATTTTTAATTCACAGGCCGGAATGGCCTACACTATCATAAATAATATAGTGTGCTCTAGGGTTTTTGTCAAGCGTTTTCAGCGCTCTTTTCCTGTGTTTTATACCTTTCATCAGCGGAATCAGAAGAGGTTGTACATGGTGAACATCGGCAGGTAGATAGAGAGGACTATGAACCCTGCGAATACCGCCAGAAATACCATCATGGTAGGCTCCAGCTTGGCCAATGCCTGCGTGGTAGCGTAGTCGCATTCGTTGTTGTAGTAGAGGCTTATGGTCTCCAGAGTCTTCTCTATCTCTCCGGATTCCTCTCCAACGCCCACCATCTGCTTGAGTATGTCCGGGAAGAGCTCGGATCTGTTTACAGCCGCTTTCAGCGATGATCCCGTCATTACCTCCTCCGCCATCCTTTGGACGTCCCTGCTCAGCGCGTAGTTGTTCATTACCCGGGACGTTACCTCCAGTGCCTCCGTAGCCACCAGGCCGGACTGAAGCATGGCCTTCATGGTATCCGAGAACTGAGCGCTACCGCTTAGGGTGTTGATCTTGCCAAATGAAGGCAGTTTAAGCAGCAGCTTGGACCAGGCGAGCTTGCCGGCTGCAGTGTGCGTCCAGATATAGAATGCCGCAAAGATCACGAAGAGGATCAGCAGCACCACTACCCAGCGGTGAGCGAAGAAGTTCGATACGGCTATGGTGATTTTGGTGATCCCCGGCAGTTCACCGCCCATTTCCCCAAAGACAGCCGTCAGCGTGGGTACGACCTTGATCATGACCACCGCGAGGACTACTATCGCTACGGCAACCACGAACAGCGGATAAGTCATGGCGCTGCGCACCTTCTGCCCGGACTTGAAGGACTTTTCGTAGTAGTCCTTGAGTGTATCGAAGGAATGCTCCAGCGTACCGGACTTCTCGCCGGCGCGCACCGTCTCTATGAACGTTACGGGCATGCCCTTGCAGTTCACCTCGAAGGCTCTTGCTATGGAGCTTCCCTGGGATATGTCATCCGCAGCCTTCATAAGCATCGCCTTGATATTCTTTTTAGACTGCTGCGAGGCTACCATACGCACGCAGTCGTCTATCACGATGCCGCTGTTAAGTATGATGCTGAACTGGGAGCACATGACGGACAGGGACTTGTCGTCGAAGACCTTGCCTACGTCCATGTTCAGGAGATCGACGGCGCCGCCGGTCTTGACTTCTTCCAGGTCCACTATCACCGGGTAGCGGGACTTTATGGACTCGGCCGCCTGGATCTTGTTGAGGCCCTCTACTACGCCGTTTACCTTTGTGCCGTCCGCCGTAAGGGCGGTATATTTGTAACTGATCATGTGCTTACCTCTTGTGTGCTGATCTCATGTCTATGCTGCGCTTCACGTAGTCGCGGTCCCTGGCGTTTTCGAGAGCTGTCGTCGAGGAGATGAGGCCGCGGCGGTACAGGTCTATGATGGAATTGTCCATGGGCAGGGACCCCTCGGAGACTCCCGTCAGAAGAGCGGACTGCATCTGCGCGGTCTTGGCCTCGCGGATGAGGTTCTGGACGGCCGGAGTGACTGCCATGATCTCGGTAGCGGGCACCAACCCGGATCCGTCCTTCCTCTCCAGCAGCTGCTGAGTCACTATCATGCGCAGCGTGGCCGCCAGCTGTATGCGTATCTGGTTGAAGCGGTCCGCAGGATAAGATCCCACTATGCGGTCTATGGTATCCACCGCGGAGTTGGTGTGGACCGTTGCGAATACCAGATGGCCTGTCTCGGCCGCCATCAGGGCTATGTCTATGGATTCTATGTCGCGCATCTCGCCGATGAGGATGATGTCCGGATCTTCCCTTAAGACTGCCCTGAGGCCGTCATGATAGCTGCGGGTGTCGCTGCCTATCTCCCTCTGGGAGATGATGCACTTGTCCGGCCGGTAGATGTACTCTATGGGATCCTCCAGCGTGATAATGTGCTCGCTCCTGCTGTGGTTGATCATGTCCAGTATGGCAGCCAGCGTGGTGGACTTGCCGCTGGAAGTCTCTCCTGTCAGCAGGACTATGCCCTTGTTGTACTTAGGCACCTCCTGCAGGATGTCCGGCAGACCCAGGCTTTCCAGCGGCGGGATCTCCATGGGGAGTATGCGTACGGAGCTGGCGTACGTGCCCGACGCCCTGTATATGTTGATCCTGCAGCGTCTCCCCGAGATGGTGGAGGCTATGTCGATCTCGCCTATGTCCTCCACCTCTTCGAAGCGCCTGCCTGCCATCTCTCTGGCAAAATGCTCGGCGTCCCCTTCGGAGAGCGGGTTATCGTCCAGGTCAACTATCCTGCTGTTCACACGGATCTTTGCAGGGACGCCGGCCATCAGGTGGATATCTGTAGCCATGCGCTCCGCTGCGTCACTTACCATCTGTTCTATTGAAGAATACACTATCTATGACCTCTCACTTCTGAATTTTATATCGTCGCTACGCACCTGAGTATCTCGGATGCGGTAGTTACGCCCTTCTCTACCAGATCGCGCCCGTTGACTATCATGGGTGTGAAGTTCAGGTTCTGCAGGCTGTCGCGCAGCTCTGTGCCTGTGATGCCGCTGGCTATTACCGAACGCATCGCAGAGTTTACGACCAGTATCTCGAATACGCCTGTACGGCCGTGATAACCGGACTTAAAGCACGCCGAGCATCCTGCGCCCTTGTAGAAATGCCTGCCCTCTATGGACTTGATGCCTATAAGATCCAGCACGTTGAGGTCCGGATCCTTGTCTTCCACACGGCAGCTGGGGCAGATCTTGCGGACAAGCCTCTGCGAGACTATGCCGCGGAGAGAACCGCCTATCAGGTAAGGCTCCACGCCCAGATCCTTAAGACGGTCTATGGCGGATACGGCGTCCTCCGTATGTACCGTGGACAGCACCAGGTGGCCTGTCATGGCGGCCTGGAGGGCTATCTTGGCGGTCTCGCCGTCACGGATCTCACCTACGCAGATGACATCCGGGTCCTGACGCAGGCAGGACCTGAGCGCCGAGGCAAATGTGAGCCCGACCTTCTCGTTTATGGCTACCTGTGTTACTCCGTCTATCTGGAACTCTACCGGGTCCTCCAGCGATATCATGTTGATGGTGGGCTGGTTGAGCTCGTTTATCATGGTGTACAGCGTCGAGGTCTTGCCGGAACCCGTAGGACCTACTATGAGTATCAGTCCGGAGCTGTTCTTGAGTATCTTGTCGAAGTTCGCAAGATCCCTGTCCGTCATGCCTATGCCCTGGCGGGTAAGGGTCTCTTTGTCTCTCCAGAGGAGACGTATTACGACCTTTTCTCCGTAGATGGTGGGCAGAGTATTAAGACGCATGTCGATGTCTGTCCCGTCGGGGCGGTGCGATACCGCGCGGCCGTCCTGAGGTATGCGGCGCTCCGCGATGTTCATGTTCGCCAGTACCTTGAGGTACGAGACGATAGTCGAGTGCAGGCTCGTGGGGAACGAGAGGATGTCCTCCAGACGTCCGTCCACACGTATGCGCACATGCACCTGGAACTCGCGGGGCTCTATATGTATATCCGAGGCTTTCTCGGAGATGCTTCTTTCTATGATGCTGTTTACCAGCCTTACTGCGGGAGCGGTGTCGTCCCCGGCCTTTTCCTGGTCTCCTACGGAGGAGGCCTTAAGAGGCCCGCTCTCCTGCTCCAGCTGCTTGATGGCCTGCGACGCGCCTTCGTTCTCGTACATGACGCTCAGCGCCCTGGTGATGGCGTCCACATAGGCTATCATCGGGATGACGCGCATGCGGCTCGTGGCCTTTGCCGCCTCGAGTCCGCGGAAGTTCAGCGGATCCTCCATGGCAACGTATAGCATGTTGCTGTCGAGCCTTACAGGCACCATGTTGTACTGCTGAGCCACAGCCTTTGGCAGGTATTTGGCCAGTCCGGGGTTTAAGTTGATGGCGGAAAGATCGATGAACTCTATCCCCAGCTCCTCAGCCAGAGCCGCCACCAGCTGCTGCTTGGTGATGAAGCCCTCCGAGAGCAGGACCTCACCGAACCTTTCACCGGTCTTCTTCTGCGCTTCCAGTGCTGCATTCAGCTTATCTTCTGTAAGCGCTCCGTTATCTATGAGTATCTCACCGAGACGTTTTTTCTTCATTAAGGACTCTCCTAGTAGCTGACTATAAGATTGCGGCTGTACGGGCGGATAAATAACTCTGTCGACTCGTAGAGCTTGATCTCTCCGTCGCGGTATATATTCACCGTGCAGGAGAACACTCCGTTTGTTTCATCGAAAGTCGCGTCTTCTATCTCCGTATAGAGTTTCTGTGTATTAGCCGCGTCCGGCAGCAGAGCGACGGTCTTCGTGGTAGCGCCGCCGGAGATCACCGTTATTCCCTTGCCCGGTCCTCCGTTTCCGTAGGAGATGAAGGTGTTCCTGGAAGTAGTGAAGTACTGGTAGGTCGTTGCCCCGGTGGGGTCATCGGCGGCGGGCGGGATCTTCTTCACCTGGGTCACGCCGTGTATGTCGTTTGTGATCTCGCTCACTGCCGTGGAGAGCAGTACCTGCGCCTCCGCCTGGACGGTTATCTTCTGGTACGCGTTGTAGAGGGCTCGTATGCCGACAGTCGCTGCAAGGAATATGATGGCCAGCAGCAGCACTGCAAGCAGCGTCTCCGAGAGGGAGAAACCTGCGCGGCGGCGGTCAGTATTTTTGTGTTTTACATGCTTCATCTGCCGCTTACCTCTTCACGAAATATGACAGGATTGGCTGGCCTGTTACTGTGTCTGTAAACGTATATACCGTGATAGGTATGGTCTGAGCGCTCGATTCATTGACCTGCAGCGAAACATTTATCGTAATGTCCGCCGGGTTGAGGGAAGTGTTGTCCGTTTTCTCGATGATATTGCGCTGCTCGTAATAGGAGTTCTGGATCTTATCGGCTTTCGTTACCAGGCGCGACGAAGTGCCGATCATTGCGACAGCCATGGCTATGCCGAGTATTATTATGAGTCCCGCGGCAAGCACTTCGATGAACGTGTCTCCTGCCTGGCTCTTCAGCTTGGCTGAAGCTGCAGCTTTAAACCTTTTTATCATTGCCTTCATCTGCTGCCTCCTGTAAGCATCTTGCCTTCGGTCCAGGTTACTGAGACCGGTATGCGTGTCGCGGCCGAACCTTCGACACGCTCAAAGCCCGTATATGATGAATGATCTATATTCTCAAAAGGCGCTGCCTTAAACTCCATGTACACGCTCTGCGATCCGGCGCCGGGTATGCTCATGGTCACAGTAATGTCATAGTCGGAGTTCATGACGAACTCTGCCTTGACGGGATCGTCTCCAAGCGCTGTATCGCTGACATTCCCTGAAAACGAGAATTCCAGGATATATTTATTAGAAGGAGACGTGATGTCAGATGCCAGGTTTATGGATACATCCTTTGCCATCGCCATTACAGTATTGCCAAGGACGGCGTCGCTGGGATACAGTTTGCACTCGTCTAAGTCCTGATCATAATAAAACGTCGTATTAGTCAGCTCGCCGCTGAGGTAATCCGCCAGAGACGTGAGCGTATAATACGCCTGATCGTTCTTCTGCTTATCCGAAAGCTCACCCGTCGTGGTCGAGGCGATGACTAGTATGCTCGCCCCTACGAACGCGCAAAAAAGGAATATGAAGAGCGCAAATATTATTGATGCGCCGCTGCGTGACCGAAGTTTTTTCAGCATCAGGTACGCTGCCTCCTTCTCTTAATCTTCTGTATCAACCTTCTGTATCAGCCGAGGGCTCTGTCTGGCCTTCGAGAGGCTCATCAGAGCCGCCGGTTTCTCCTTCGCCGCCCTCTTCAGGAGCGGGGACGTTCTGATCATCAGAAGGGACGATGTATTCGAACGTATAGACATGAGACTCATCGGCTGCTTTTGCCTCAATATCTTCCGTGCTGCGGACGTAGCCTTCAACGATCAGGTCTTCGGCAAGGACGACTTCTGCCGCGGCTCCGCTCTCAGCGGGGATAGCTATCGTATCCTTCGCAGTACGGCGCCTCAGAGTATTCAGCGTTATACTGGTTGGATCTCCATTTTCGCCGACCGTATTATATACGAGGTTTACCACGTACTCCCAGGGCGTGATCTCAAGATCGATGGTCCCGGTCCACAGCTCGGTCTCCTCATCGAGCTTCACAGAAGCCACTGCCTTATAGCTGCCGATAGCCTTCGGAAGCTCAGTAAGCTGCTGTTCTTCTCCGTCAGTTACTGCGTAGTAAGTGATCTCTGTTAACAGGCGATTGGTGCTGTCATCGATATTGGATGTCCAGGCCGCAGGCAGGGTCACGCTTACACCGAGTCCTTTGCCGTCATACTCCCTGGCAGCAACATTGGCTGTGTTAAGCACATACTTCCCGGTCTCAAACTGCGGAGTGACGCTTTCAAGGATGACGTATTCGAACGTGTAGGTATGAGGCTCATCAGTCACATTTGCCTCAAGATCTGCTGTCTTGCGGACGTATCCTTCGTCTCCTTCGATGATCAGATCAGCGGCAAGGACGACTTCGCCCTCATCTCCGCTCTCAGCGGGGATAGCTATCGTATCAGCCGCGGTATGGCGCGTCAAAGTCTTCAGCGTTTCTGTGACAGGCTCTCCTTCTTCGTTGGTCGTATTATATACAAGCTTTACCACATACTCCCAGGGATCGATCGTAAGATCGATGCTTCCGGTCCACAGTTCGGTGCCGTCAAGCTTCACAACAGCCTTTGCCTTATAGCTGCCGACTGCCTTCGGAAGCTCTACTGCAGCAAGCTGCTGTTCTTCTCCATCAGCAGTAACTGCGAAGTAAGTGATCTCTGTCGTCAGGCGGTTGGTGCTGTTCACGATATCGGATGTCCAGGCCTCGGGCAGTGTCACGCTTACACCGCGTCCCGTGCCATCGTACTCTCTGGAAGCGGCAGTATTAGCTGTGTTGAACTCATACTTCTCGTCAGCATCCACGAACTGCGGTGTTTCGCTGCCAACGGGGATGTATTCGAGCGTATAGGTATGAGACTCATCAGCTGCATTTGCCTGAAGATCCGCTGTCTTGCGGACGTATCCTTCGATGATCAGATCAGCGGCAAGGATCACCTCAGCCGGATCTCCGCTCTCAGCGGGGATAGCTATAGTATCCGCTGCGGTCTGGCGCGTCAGAGTCTTCTTTTCAGTGATGACCGTTCCATCTTCGCCGGTCTTGTCGTATACAAGCTCTACCACATACGTCCAGGGCTCGATCGTAAGATCGATGCTGTCGGTCCAAAATACAGTACCGTCAAGCTTCACAACAGCCTTTGCCTTATAGCTGCCGACTGCCTTCGGAAGCTCTCCTTCAGCCAACTGTGTCTCTCCTTCAGCAGTGACCGCGAAGTAAGTGATCTCTGTCGTCAGGCGGCTGGAGCTGTTCTCAACAGATGTCCAGGCCTCGGGCAGAGCCACGCTCACACCGTACCCTGTGCCGTCATACTCTCTGGCGGCGGCAGTATGTGCAGTGTTGAACTCATACTTCTCAGCCTCGAACTCCGGTGTGACGCTGCCAACGGGGACGTATACGAGCGTATAAGTATGCGACTCATCGGCTACATTCGCCACAAGATCTGCTGTCTTGCGGACGTATTCTTCGACGATCAGATCAGCTGCAAGGACTGCTTCTGCAGCATCTCCGCTCTCGGCGGGGATAGCTATCGTATCCGCTGAGGTATGACGCGTCAGAGTCTTCAGCGTGACGATGGAGGCATTTTCACCTTCGCCTGTCTTATATACAAGGTCTACAATGTACTTCCAGGGCGTGATCGTAAGATCAACATGGCCGTCCCACAGCACGTCACTGTCGAGCTTCACCATAGCCCTTGCCTGATAACTGCCGACATCCTTCGGGAGCTGTCCTTCAGGCAGTTCAGTACGGCCTTCATCCGTGATCTGATAATACGTAATGTTAGTTGTCAGACGGCTGCTGTCGTTGATGCCGGACGTTAATCCATCGGGCAGGACGACACTGACACCGCGCCCTATGCTGTCATACTCTCTGGAAGCGGCAGTATTGGCCGAGTTGAACTCATACTTCCCGGTCTCATCCGCGAATGCCGGTTTATAGTTCTTATTAAGGTCGTAGTAGAACGTATAGGTATGAGATGCATCGCTGACCTTCGCCGTCTGAGCCGCGGTCTTGCAGTTGAATCCGGGTATCTCGGGACCGGATATCGTCACTTCATCCGCTGAAGCCGTAAACGGCAGAGTATTCAGCTCGACCTCACTATCGCCGTTCTGCCATACCAGTTTGACCTCATAGTCCCAATCCCTGATGACCAGACTTACGTCTCTGGTCCACAGGGTCTTGCCGCTGAGGGTGACCTCCACACGGACGGTATATGTACCAATGTCCTTTGGAAGCGCGCCTGCAGGCAGCGGGGTCTCCACAGATTCGCCGTCCGCTATCTCAAACGACTTATACGCTGCAGTGCAAACCAGGCCTTCAGGAACTTCAGGCAGTTTAGCTGTCACCGGATGCGTCTGGCCGTCATATCTGATGGTCCTGACTTCCTGATACGTTTCATTCGCATAATCGTCAAGCGGCAGCAGATAGTTGCTGTCCAGCGAGTATACGAAGCTGTATACGAGCTTGCCGTCTACGGTATGATCCGCGTCCCCGTACTTGATCTGCTGCGTCTGCGGTGTTATATTACCGCCGGGAGCAATGAAGCCATCCAGAACGTCCGCGGTGATACTCGTAACATTGACGGTCTCCTCAGGAACTTTCCTGAGCTCTTCGGCAATAAGGATATCATCGGATGTATCATCTGCGGTCCCATTGTCCCAGTACTTCCGGAGCGTATACTCCCAAGGCTTGATCTCCAGATCGACAGTTCTGGTCCAGAGCGTCGTAGTTCCGATCTTAGCTGTTATTTCAGCTTTGTAAGTGCCGATCACTTTGGGTACTGTTCCATCCCTGGAGACTACGGTTTCACCCTTATAAACTACAGTTCCGATCACGTTGTTGGCAGGATCGCGGTAAACCACAGTATTGAGCTGTTCGTTGGGGTACTTTCCTCCTACTAAGACCTCATGCGGATCTCCGTCATACTCCGTCGTGCCGCTTGTATAGTTGGCATCGAAGGTATAGCCGCCCTTCAGCTCAGGCTGGAATTTCGGGTTAAGCGTGTAGTAAAGATCGATGATCTGATCTTTATTCTGCGCGATCAGGTCGGTGTCTTTCTTGACTGTGACGGTGTAATAGCTTCCGTCATAGCCGGAGAAGACGAATCCGTCAAACTGCTTGACTATGATCAGGCGCCATTCATCAGTAATACGGGCGTGATCCTCATAGAGCAGTATGTTCGAATCTCCGTTTTTGGTACCGAGGTATCCGCGGATCACGTAGCCCCAGTTCTCGACATAGTCATAGTACAGATCGATGTACTCCAGATCTGCTGTTACGCCAACGATCGTATTGTTATACGGTGAAGGCTTGTAGTTTACCAGGTTTTCCGGAGGATTGACCGTAAGATTCTTGCCGATGGTTCCTGTAACAGTGAAGTATGCGTTAGGATCATCGCGGTCATCCAACTTGGTATAGCCGACAAAGGTGGTCCCGTCTTCTGCATAAGGCGATGCTACAGTGCCATCCGCGTTCACCTTGAAGTAATTGCCTTCAGGTGTGACGTAGCGCACCTTTATCTGCTTCTCGCCGGCGACCTGCTTGTATCTTGCATAGAGGACAGTATCCTCGGTAATAGGATCCAGACTCTCTACGGTCGCATCGTACGGCTGGGTGAACTCAGCATCACGATACCATCCGGCAAATGCATATCCGGCAGGGATATGAGTCGTATCCGCCGCGGCTGCCGTAAGTGCCTCGTACAGCGCGTTATTGCTCTGAGGCGTATCCATCTTAGTGACAGTTAATGGATCGGCAAGAGTCTGCGGGGTTCCGTCAGTGTCCACATACTTGAACGAAACAACATATGCCGGCTTGACCCATCTCGCGAATACTACCATAGTATACGCAGGCATCACATCATTTGCCGTTACTCTGTCGGACTCCGCGAACGTCTCGGACTTGTACCAGCCTTCGAAGATATAGTCGCTGTCGATGCCGTCAGGAATGTAAGCAGCCTTATTGGCATTCATAGTCGCTGCGGAAGGAAGCTGACCTGCGAAAGGAAGCTCAAATAGCAGCGACAGACTGTCAATACTGCCCTCTTTCACATTGGCAAACTCCAATGCATAGGAGTTGCGCTTGTGGTAGACGTTCAGTGTGGAATAATTACCAACTGAAGTGGACTGCGAACCGTCCGTCCTTGTGATATTTGTCTTATTACCGCCGTTATGGTCATACTGATATACAGTAAAACCATAGAACTTATTCGTAAAGAAGAATGTCGCATTGCCGGATTCTGTGGTATTCATTTCTTTCCAGGCTGTTGCGGATCCTGGCAGGTTCTCGGTCCAGTGAACGATCTTGCTGTTGCCCGAATTCGTACCGTTATAATAGAAGGTAGTATCCTCTCTTGAGAAACTGTCAAGGAAGGTCATCGTTGTCCAGCTCGATGCGCCGGATTCTCTGTAATGCCAGGAGTATTTGGTATCCCAAACATAGTCCGGATCGGCTACGGTGAACGGACTCTCATAAAGACCTATGAAACGAGGCGTGGTATCGTTGTTCCAATGGCCGAACTGCCATGCTCCATCGATCTGTTCCCAGTGATCGTAAGGCCTTACATTGGAGCCCGATACGCTGTACCTTGCATTTTGGAATACATAGTTTCCGTAGTATCCGAACCACCATGATCCGTCTACATTCTGATGCCATGCATCTCTGTTGTGATCGGCATCTTCAAAACGAACACCTTCGAATGTTTTGCGGGTGAGCTCCCAGACTTTTCCGTTCTTTGCCCATGTTGCAGAACTGTCAGCTCCGTCAATAATATCGGTAACAGTATAGTATTGGTTGTAACCGGTACCGGCCAATGTTCCGTGTCCGTAAACGACCCGATCAGGATTATTTGCGAGTTGGTTGTTAAGTTCAGCCGTTGATGTAATTAATGAGTACCGGTTCGGATAATACCTGTCTCTGAGATACCAGTCAAAGTATTCTTCAGGTGAAGAATACAGAGGATGGCCGTCAAGATACCAGGTGACACCATCCGATCCTTCAGTCCAGGTCACAGGAGCCGTAACACCACTTATGATAGTACTATTGGTGATTTCATAACCAAACCAATTGCGCTCACCGTGAGCATATATTGCATCCGGATTGTTGATAGCCTCAGATTCATTTATTTGACTGTAATAACTAAAGAAGTACCCCCCATAATATACGAACCATCCGAAGTAATCATAAGGACTGGTGTAACCGGAGCGTTCTGTCCAGGAATAGTTATAGTCCTTGGGATCCCAAACCCTGATCATGTCAGTAACATACTCTCCATGACCGAACCACCAGGAGTTGCCTTCACGGTGCCAGGAGTCATAAGGATTGTTCTCAGAATCAAGAGGGAAGTACTTCGCTTCGTCTGCCACAGTATATGCCTTCTGATGGCCGAACCAGGCACTGCTGCCGGTACCATGCCAGTCATCATATGGACTGCCATTCGTTACCGGATCATGTATTGCATAGGTTCCGTCCTGGGTGATCTGCTCGAAAGTCCTGGTAGTAATGGCTCCGGTATTTCTGCTCGGAGTATGACCATCGTACTCAAAACGATAAGTGACTACTGCCCTGTCATAATAGATCCTGTAAGTAGTCGTTCCGTCGGCTTCAATCTTTATGACATTACCTTCGCTGTTCCTCCTGCCGCGGTTTTCCGTATTGACCTCGTTGTAGACGAGCATATCTGTGTTATCGATATTGATACCGGACGGGATAGTCCTTGCCATATTGGTAAGCCTGTCCAGAGAGATCGACGATCCTACTGCGCCATTGTTTATAACAGTGCTGCAATGATAATCGTAGGTCTTGTTTTCATTTGCAGTCTTATATGAGTCGTTAACGGACTGTACCCAGTACTCCACCGTATAGGAAGCAACAGTCTTCTCTTTCCAGTTTGCGGTAACCGTAACCTCCCCATCCTTCATAACAAAGGACGCACCTGCCACTACATTTTCAGGACTGATATTCTGACCGTTTTCAGAATATGAAACCGTCCAGTTGACGAAGTCATAACCTGTACGTACGGGACCTATCGGAGTCGCTACCGGCTCGCCGTAGCTGTAGTACTCTGCCTGCTTGTAGCTCTGTCCGTCAAGGAGGCCGCCCGCAAGGTTGTAGGTGACTTTATATCTGTTGCGCTCGTAACGGATCACAGCTTCCGCGTTGCCGTCAGGAGTTATCTGCGCGTTGGCAACACCTACCGGCTTGAAGCCCTTGACTGTAAGCGCATATTCCTGATCTATTGCCGTCCAGCTTCCGGGCAGGCCCTTGAGTTCGAGATCCCTTAACTTTACATTCGTTATCTGATCTGAAAGCTTTCCGGTGTATACTTTCGCTGACGGTTCACGATCGATGTTAAATGCCAGTGCGGAGATGATGCCTTCCGTAATGCTGGATGCAGGCAGGGCAGATCCATCTGTATTATAGAACTCGTGCACGAGCTCATAGGCGACTTCTGCACGGCCCTGAATGGGGACCTTCAGCGCAGTATCGCTGTCTACAGGCATATGGAAATGGACGATAGATGTGCGCTGCTCATCATCGCCGGTAACAGATACCATCTCTTCGTTATATCCATATCCACCGCTTGCTGTTGAGTCATAGAGTACGGATGTCTTGAGCGAATATGCGGTGATGTTGTTCAGGTGCTCGAGGATATTGAGGTCAACTGCGAACTCGCTCCCCGCAACTACTTCATAATTCTCAGACTTCAGGACCCTGTTCTCGTTATCCAGCGATATGTAATCTACAGTTACCTTTGCCGGCGCGATCTTGTCGTATGCGGCAACGAAGGTGTACTTTTCTGTTGTATTGTCATCGGTAATAGTGATCTTGAGCTTGCCGTCGGCATCCCAAACTGCAGTAACATGCTCATCGGCAGTTAATGTACGCACACCATCGCTGTCCGGGGTGACATTTTCCGGATCAAGCTGGATCAGAGTATCCCCTTTCACGAGATTCCAGCAGGTGAACATATAACCGGTGAACTCTTTGCGCACAGGCGGCTCCAGCTCCACGGACAGGACCTTTGTTGTGCCCTCTGTCTTTTCAGTGAGGTCCACCTTGTCTTCCTGGATGATCTTATAGCCGGCGATCCCGGTCGATTCAACGGTAGGATCATCGTACATCCAGTCCACTGTCAGCCAGCCTTCATATACGTTCTCGATCTCGATCTTGCTGTCGTCGCTGCTGACAACGACATCTTCCGCGAAGACTGCATCCTGGCTGAACTTGTCTGTGCCGTATTCAGTGACTGATTCGACCCCGTCATTCGTTACGGTGAATTTGGTCGCGGCCTTGTCCAGATGATTCTTGGCAGTATTTCTGCCCTTCTCGGTTACGGTATAGATGCCGGAGGGAAGGTTGAGCTTGAACTTGTAAACCGCTTTTTCCCCGGACTCATCCTCTGTCTTATACTTTTCGGCCAGAGGAATGGTCAGTGTACGGGTCCCGTCGGACAGTTCTATGGCCATCAGAGGATCCGTGCCGTTATACATCAGCGTATCGACTGTCGTGACGGCATTCGTTACATCGACTGTCTTGGTGATGAGCGTGTCGGTATAGCTTGCCCTGAACCAGTCACCATAGTGTTTGTTCTCCGATGTAGCGACGGCAGGGTTAGTAGTATTGACAGTCGGGAAGGGATAGCTTGTGCCGTCCGCGCTGTATTTGCGCGCAGCTGCCCCCGGGTTCCCGCCGCTGAGCTGATCAGATGTGACCATGCTGATATTGCCTGCAGCTGCACCGCTGCCGATAAGACGGACTTCTTTGCCTGTCTGCCCGGCCGCGAGAGACTGCAGGACAGTCTCGTCCGTACCAGAAAGATTTCTCACCAGGATCAGGTGGTTGCTGTCCATGAGGACTTTTATCCCCGCCGGAGCGCTGACGGTCCCTTCTGACACATATCCTACCGCGCCGCCTATATAGTCGGCGCCGGCTTTGACCTCATTCGCAGCATAACTGCCGCCTCCGGCCGCTACAACGGATGCGCCTGACACCCTGCCGACCAGTCCGCCGGCAGCAAAATCTCCTGAAACGCTGGCAGTGGAATATGTCGAGTCCAGAGTGAGCGTGCCGCTTGTCACGGCACCGACCAGTCCGCCGGCAGATCCGCCTGCAGCCTGAATGTTGGCAGCTGTCGGGCCTACATTTCCTCCGCAATATGATCTCTCGATCCTAGCGTTGATAACGTCTTCTCCGGCAGTACCATTGATACTGCTGACTCCGACCAGTCCGCCTGCAGCTGCGACGGCGCTAACCTGTACGCTGGCGAAGGATTCGGTTATAACAGGAGCCGGCAGAACTGAAGCATCGTTCCATGCGCCGATAAGGCCGCCGGCAACGCTTCCGCCCTTCGTTGAAGCTATGGCGTGGTTTATGTAAGCGTTGTTGTTCAGGTTATAGACGCCGCACTTTGTTATGGATGTGCTCTGCTGCGCAAGACCTGCGAAAGCACCCGCGTACGAGATATTGCCGCGGTCGACTGTAGTTGGATCGAGAAGGAACAGATCGAAGAAGCCGACCTCTCCGGTGACCTTGCCCAGCAGACCTGCAGCGCCTTCGTTGGGGGCGAGCTTCAGGTTGGAGATGATGTGCTTGCCGCCGTTGATCTTGCTGATAGCGCCATTGTTGATCGAAAGGTATGAGCCATTGGGCGTCACGGCTCCGGCCGCGATCGTCTGTATGGCTTCGGTGTCATTGGCAAAGAACGCGGACCAGTCCAGATCGTTGATAATGACGACATGGATCTTTTCCGCGAGATCTCCGTTTATACCGGAGACCTTAGGCTCCAGATTCTGGAGATGGCGTCCGTTGCCCACGAAGGCCGTAAACACAGAGCCGGTGCCGCTGCCTATCGTCTCGGAAGAGTCGAACAGGGAGTTCGTCATCTTGCTGGCGCTCACCTCATGAGCTACGCCCGCGGAGATGGAAGCGGTGATGACGATATCTTCACCGGGAGTAAAGAACGGGAACAGATCCGCGAAGTGTCGTCCGCCGACAGTCTTTATGTCGTCGATGATCACAGTATACTCACGTCCTGATGCTGATACCCCGGGGTTAACTATCGAATTTACCTCGCTGAGCTTGCCTGCAGACGCAGTGATCTGGGCATCGGCGTCCGCATCGCCCGCGCCGGGTATGTATATGGATGATTTCTGGAAAATTGCCGTTGTCGCGCCTTCGCCTGCGTTAACAATGTACCTGGCCGAAGCCCCGCTTGTCTTGCCTGTGAAGGTAAGTGTAAGCAGAGAGTTGTTTCCGGTCGCGCCTGCAGTATATGTTTCATCTGTGATAATAACCTTAAGTACCTGGGAATTATCTATGCGGACTTTCACCGAAAGCGCTGCGGACTCATCAAGCTGTCCGGCTTCGGCGCCGCCATAGTAACCGAGGATGGGATCATGGCCTTTTCTTGCGTCTTTGCTGGTACGCAGATCCGCTTCTGAGGTGACCGCCATGTCAAGGTCGTCTTTATCCGTCACGAATACACCGTAGACGGTATATGTAGACCAGTCTACCTCTATGATATATGAATACCCCGTGCGGACCGTATCATCGATGGAGCCAAAAGGCAGCATCGTATCGAGCAGTCCGTCTTCTTTAACGGTGTCTCCAGGTTTATACTTGACCGCGTAGAAATCGTGACCCGCGAATGTACCATAGTTGGCCGCATCCCAGTCGGAAAGATTCACGGCCGGATCGTCGTAATGAGTCGCGCTGCCCTCACTCACCTCTGCACCCATATCGATCGTCTGCAGTTTGCCGGAGGCCTTCGCCGCGGTCATATGATTCTGCGCGGAGATGAACAGCGCCCGTGCGGCATTGTCCAGCTCCGTCACCTTCATATTCTTCTTGTAAGCATTCACACCTACTACTGCCAGAGCTCCCAGTATGGCGATGATCGCGATGACTATAAGGACCTCAGCAAGGGTAAATCCTTTTTTTCTGTTTCGAAGTTTCATTTCTGTTGCCTCCGAGCAAGCGAACGAACTTGTTGGTTATTACTTATTCGCCTTATCCACGACGATAAGGCCCTTGGTGCTCTCCGCGCCGAATGTGGTCTCGAAGAATGTTACCGAGACGCTCACGCTGATCTCCTCCGTAGACTCGAACGACGCGTCGCGGTTTCCGGAGTTGATGTTGACGTCGTTGATGACCAGTCTGTAATCGCAGCCCGCGAGCTGGTCGATGATCTGTCTGGCGTTGACGTAGCTGTCAGTAGTGAACTTGATGGCTGCGTTCCTGCGGACGATCTGTCCGGTCAGCTCCGGGGCCTTCCAGTCTATCATGATGTTGGTGGCGTTTTCGCCGAAGATGTCGTTGATAGCCTGGATCTCCGTGCTCTGGTTGTCGTATACGGCCACGACGCCGTTAAGGCCGCTTCCGCCCTTTGCGATCTCTTCCTGCATCTTCTTGATGGTCTGGGCCTTGGCCAGCTCGACCGTCATCTGCTCCTCTAAGGGAGCGGTGTTATAACTGGCCTTCTGCTGCTGGAAAGAGGTGTATACAAAGTAGTAATAGACCATGCCGAGGATCACGAGGATCAGAGCAAGGGCAAGGACTTTGACTTTTCCTGATATCGCGTTGTTGTTCTTCATCTCAAGTCCTCCCTACTTCTCTGAAAAGTCGTAGACTATCTGGAATACCGCCGCGACGAATTCGTTGTCAGCCTGGCTGTCGGCAGCGGTGGTGGTAACTGTTACGTAAGAGTTCCTGCTGTCCAGCTGCATCACCTGCAGCAGTTCGGATATCTTCGGCAGCGTGGTGTTGCCCGTCTGGACCACTATGCGGTCATTTCCGATCGCGATGGAGCGAATGGGGACCTCGCTGATGATATCGTCCTCGAGCATGTCGAGCATTCCGGTCCTCTGGAGGTGTTCGATCTCTTCCTGGGTCATGTAGGTGCCAAACACGGAGTCGTACTCGAACTTGACCTCATCATAGATCTCGTTGGCCTTTTTGACGGCATTCAGCTGCGTTTCCGCTTCCTGGTACTTCTTTCTGGCGGCCTCGACCTCCTGCATGGGCCTTATGATGCCGAACCATACGAATACCCCGAGGCATACGAGGAACACCAGGAAGAAACCGATGGTCGCAAGATTCGTCTTCTTACGGTCGGTCTTGATAAAGTTTATCTCTCTGCCTATGGCAGGCGCGTTGACTTTCTTTGCAGCGTTGTCTTTTACTTTATTCTTAGCCATATCGCATTACCTCTCTTCCAGACCTATTCCGATAACGGCCGGGCTGTCATTCACGGACTCACCGAGATCCGGAGCCGCTTCGGACATGAGGGCCAGAGCAAGCGGGATGCTCTCCCTGATCTCATCAGCCAGCGGCGCGAACGACGCTCCGCCTCCGCAGAGATACAGTTTCTCGAGCGTATTGCCTCTGTTCTCGTATATGTAGTAATTGAGAGCGCGGCTCACTTCGGTGGTTATCGCCGAGTAGATCGCTCTGCATTCCTTTGACTGCTGCACATCGTCCTTGTTAACGGAAAGGTTTCCCGGAGCCAGATGCACGTCGCAGTTCAGGACCTTGGCCGCAGCGGCGATGATGTCGCGCATGCCGAGCTCGATGGTCCTCGAGACCTCGTAGATGCCGCCGCGGAAAATGTCGATCTTGGAAGCGCAGTATCCTATATCCAGGATGGCCGTGTCCTTGCCCTCGGGCAGGAACGTCCTGACGAACTTCTGGAGGCATACCGCCTTCGGGACCGCCTTTACGATGTTCATGCCGGCGTGCTGGAACATGTCTCTGTAGTTGTCCAGCAGCTCTCTTCTGACGGCGGCGGCGATGACGTTCATGGTGCCCGCCTCCTGGTCGATCGAAAGGACGGAGTAGTCATACAGGTACTCGTCTTCGTTCTCGGGTATCAGGTTGCTGAACTCATAGGGAAGGTTCACGCTGACCTGCTTGTCAGTCATTATCGGCATCGTGGTGCGCTGTATGAATGTGATCTCATCCGGCAGCACGACCGCGACGTCTTTGGTCTTCAGTTCCTTGCTGACATTCATCTTAAGGAAAACCGACATAGCGTTGTAAGCCACCAGAGCGCTGTTCCGGACGACATCATCCGGCATGTCATAAGTCTTAAAATCTTCCAGCTTGTTGTTCCGCACGGCAGCTACTTTCAGCTTGCTCGTGCCTATATCCATGCAGCTAAGTTTTCTTCCCATCTTTGTTCTTCCTCGTAAATATTTAAAGTTTTATTTAGATCATCTCAGAAGTCCCAGATACCAGTCTGTGATCTTACTTCCGTAAAGCAGAGTCAGTACCGCGGCCAGGCTTATCGACGGTCCGAAGGGGATCCTGTTCTTCTTCATCACCGCAACGAACAGCAGTCCGATCACGCAGGAGACTATCAGGCACAGCAGCCCGCCGGCAAGCCCCAGGTAGAGCGAGACCATGAATATCAGCTTTATATCTCCGCCGCCGAGGGAGTCCTTTTTTAGTATCCTGTCGAGCAGCAGCGATATCAGAAGCAGGCTGCCTGCCATCACGAATCCGCCTATGAGCCCGCTCCTGACATATCCGAGCCGATCTTCCGAGAACGGGATACCCGCTGCCCAGATCACTATGCCGGCTATGATCAGCCCGTTCGGGATCTCATAGATCTTAAGATCGACGACGGACAGCGCCAGAAGCACCGAGGCCAGGAGCCAGTCTCTTACCGTGAACGCGCAGAGCCCTCTGTATCTGATGATCGTCAGTACAAAGAGTATGCCCATGGCGCATTCGCCCAGCGGATAGCCCCAGCTGAGCTTCTTTCCGCAGTACCTGCACTTGCCCCCGTGTATCAGCCAGGAAAGCACCGGTATCAGGTCGGGTGCCTTGAGCTCGCGCCCGCAGTGGTCGCAGGCGCTGTGCCCTCTCAGCCAGTCGCCGCCACCTGCCAGACGTCCGCCCAGGCAGGTCATTGCACTGGCCGCCACCGTTCCCAAAATAAACGAAAATACGAGTAAGGATCCGCTTACCACGGGATCGACCCACAACTCGAGCATCTGCCCTTTCCTTCCTGAATATCTGCGCCGGACCTTCCGCAGGCCATATAAGCGCACTATACCACTAAATATTCTATATATAGTAATATATTTAGTCAATCTTTTTTTCATGAAAAAAAATCCCCGCGAAAGATCATCTTTCACGGGGATCTCATATCGAACTTTCAGTAAAACTCTATGCCGTTCCTTCCGCGATTTTTTACCCTGTAGAGCGCCGTATCTGCATCCTTGAATATATCGCCATCCGGATCCGCACGGTCGCCGAACGCTACGCCTACGCTCAGGGTGATGACCGGCAGGCCGTTATCGAGCGATCTGAGGCGCTGCGATATGGAGGCCAGCTTGTTCTCCACCAGTCCTCTTAGTGATGAATCGGCATGCTGCATTATCACCGCGAACTCGTCGCCGCCGATACGGCAGACCATATCATCGGAACGGAAGTTGTCCCTGAGGGCGTCCGCCACGGACACCAGGACCCGGTCTCCGGCGGCGTGGCCGCAGGTATCGTTGAAAGACTTGAAATTGTCGACATCCACGATGATCATGGCCATCTGCGAATCGTCCCATTCCTCCAGAGCCTCCTCGAAAGCCCTGCGGTTGGACAGGCCCGTGACCGCGTCGTGGCTCGCCTCGTAACTAAGCCTGGAATGGCGGCGCTGCGTCTCCTCGAACATCGCATTGTACGTCCTGGCGAGGAGCCTGACCTCTTCCGATCCACTGACAGGCAGTTTCTCCTGGTCCCTGATATGGGCAGCGAAGCTTAAAAGCGGTCTGATGACCAGCAATGCGTTTATATATACGAGGAGGAACACGACAGCCAGGAACACCAGCATCATGATAAGCTGAAGCCTTAGAAGATGCGCAAGCTCCTCCGGGCCGCAGTGCACGATTCGGTAACCGTTGAATATTAGGAATAATGCCAATGCGGCAGCGAGCGCAGCGATCAGGATATTGATCCTGCGGACCCGGATGCCGTCTTTTTTCTCTGTACTGTCCATCCGTTCACCTGTATGTCTCCCGCGCGGCTGTGCTCCGCGAGTAGATATAATGTCATTATAGTCAATGGGGAAAGACATTTCAAGCGTCATCAGGAAGCTGGACCAGTTGCAGCCACGCAGGGGTTGGGCGTCCTTCCGCAGATGTAGCTCTCCATGAATGGCTGCGTCACCTTTTTAGCAGATATGCGGCTACGGCGCTGTCCACGCCGCCGGAAAGCCCTACTGCAACTTTCGGCATTTTCCCTCCCTGAAGATAAACAAAAACAGCATTCATCATGCTGTTTTTATTTTAATAAATGCGTCGGAAATGTCAATACTGCCCTTTACTCGGCCTTGATGCCCTTCTTCCTGTAATAGTCCTCCAGAGCGTTCTGTATGGCCTCCTCCGCCAGGACGGAGCAG
>JAEEGL014871345.1_pt1 | contig 24446 bp, 16 predicted proteins | sample 9134231 | NCBI WGS metagenome assembly JAEEGL01 (sample SAMN16246548, study PRJNA631951) | gut metagenome | biome: gut microbiome; feature: rumen; material: fiber-attached | host: Bos | place: Iran: Karaj | collected 2018-10
CGATATCGACCATGCAGTTGTCCTCATCGAGCACGATGAGACCGCCGGAACCGATCATGCAGCCGATCTTTGCGAGGCTGTCATAATCGACGCTGACGTCATAGTGCTCAGCCGGAATGCATCCGCCGGAAGGTCCGCCTGCCTGCGCAGCCTTGAACTTCTTGCCGTTCGGGATGCCGCCGCCGATCTCCTCGATGATCTCGCGGAGCGTGGTACCCATCGGGATTTCGACCAGACCGGTGTTCTTGATCTTGCCGCCGAGTGCAAAGACCTTCGTGCCCTTGGCGGTCTCGGTACCCATGGAAGCATACCACTTTGCACCCTTGAGGATGATCTGCGGAACGTTTGCATAGGTCTCAACATTATTGAGAATGGTCGGCTTCTGATACAGACCCTTTTCAGCCGGGAACGGCGGACGCGGACGCGGCTCACCGCGGTTGCCCTCGATGGAGGTCATCAGTGCGGTCTCTTCGCCGCAGACGAATGCACCTGCGCCGAGGCGGAGGTCAATGTCAAATTTGAAGCCGGTGCCGAAGATATCGGTGCCGAGCATGCCTGCTTCTCTTGCCTGCTTGATTGCGATGCGCAGTCTCTCAACCGCAATCGGATACTCTGCACGGACATAGATATAACCCTGGGAAGCGCCGATTGCGTAGCCTGCAATGGTCATTGCCTCGAGCACGACATGCGGGTCGCCTTCGAGCACGGAACGGTCCATGAATGCGCCGGGGTCGCCCTCGTCGGCGTTGCAGCATACATATTTAATATCGGCATCCGGAACGATGTTGCGTGCGAGCTTCCATTTCATACCGGTCGGGAAGCCGCCGCCGCCTCTGCCGCGCAGACCGGAATCAAGAATCTCCTGGATGACTTCTTCCGGTGTCATCGAGGTCAGAACCTTGTGGAGTGCCTGATAGCCGTCTCTGCCGATGTATTCATTGATATTTTCAGGATTGATGAGACCGCAGTTGCGCAGTGCAACACGGTTCTGCTTTGCATAGAATGTTGTTTCGTTCAGCGACTTGATATCATCAGAGCCCTCGGTGACGGTCTCGTCATAGAGATACTTCTTGACGGGCTTGCCGCCGATGAGGTGCTCATCCACGATCTCCGTGATCATTTCCATTTTGACATGGGTGTAGAAAGAGCCTTCCGGATACACGATCATGATCGGACCGCGCTCGCAGAGACCGAAGCAGCCGGTGCGAACAACGAATACCTTATCCTTGAGACCCTTCTCTTCGAGCTGCTTCTCGAGCTCGTCAGCGATCTTCATGGAACCGGAAGAAGTACATCCGGTACCGCCGCACATGAGGATGTGCTTCTCGTACTTGGCACCGTCGGCTACCTTGCCGAGACGGAGTGCCATTTCCTTGCGCATTTCCTCCTTGATTGCAGTAAGCTCCTGCAAAGTCTTCATATTAAACCTCCTATTATCTGCACGGTTCAGTCTGCGTATTTTGCAAGAATGTCCTGCACTTCCTTGATGTCTCCGGTCAGTCTGCCGTAAACGTCATCGTTGATTGTGACGACGGGAGCCAGACCGCAGGCACCGACACAGCGGCAGTCATCGAGCGAGAACTTGCCGTCCTGTGTGATTTCGCCGCTCTCGATACCGAGTGCCTCCTCGAGCTTCTCCATGACAATGCCGGAGCCCTTGACGTAGCAGGCGGTGCCGAGGCAGACCGAAATGCGGTACTTGCCCTTCGGGGACATGGTGAACTGTGCATAGAAGGTTGCGACGCCGAATACCTTTTCAAGCGGAATATTCAGCTCTTCTGCGATCAGCGTCTGCACCTCGATCGGCAGATAGCCGTAGATTTCCTGGGCTTTCTGCATGATCGGCATCAGACATCCCGGATCCTCGCGGAGCGCGTCGATTGTGGCGCGGAGCTCCTGCTCCTGCTCCGGTGTGCCGGTAAAGGGAATGGTTGCGATTTTTTTGGCCATATGAATCGTATCCTCCTTTTATGTAATGAGAACGATTGAATTTTGATGTTCCGTCCGGAAACCGCACGGATTTTTTGGCATGAAAACAGCCGCCTCCGAGCGCGCGGACACACTGAGAGACAGAACTTCATACCGAGCCTTAATGATTTTACTACATTTCAGCAGAAAAATCAAGATGAAAAATGCACAACTTTTCCTACAACTTTTCGTATGTTTCTATGAATCAGCCAATGCTAACATAATAAAACCGACGAAGATACGTCGAAAATATGCGCTTTTGTTCGCGAAATAACTGTACGTGACCGGAGGACAGGTGTTCGGAAACCGCGGTAAAACCCAGAAATCGACAGCACCGCAGAAAAATAATTGCCGGATTCAGAAAAAACGCGCTTTCTCGGCAGATTTTTTGCGTAAAATGAAATGCGGGAGCGCGGTGCCGGAGACCGTGCCGCGGACAGTCCCCGAATACAATCTGAAAAAAGAATCTGGAGGTCGAAATGGAACAGCAATCTTGTTACTTACCGGAGGGCAGCTTCCTCGAAACACCGCAGAATGCCGCAGCAATCGGCAGCGAGGAGGGGCTCAGGGAGGCAATCGCAACGGGCAGGCGGCTCGAAGCGCGCGTGCGTGTCTGCGACGGCGCGCATAATCTGCATGTTGACCTGCCCTGTATGCGCGGACTGATCCCGCGTGCAGAGGGTGCGCTCGGCATCAGCGAGGGCACGACGCGGGACATCGCGCTGATCTCGCGCGTCAATAAGCCGGTCTGTTTTTCGGTTCTGCGCATTGCACATGACGATGAGGGCTGCCCCTATGCGGTTCTCTCGCGCCGTATCCAGCAGGAGCAGTGCCGCGAGGGCTATATCCGCCATTTGAAGCCCGGCGATGTGATTCCGGCGCGCGTGACGCATCTTGCGCCGTTCGGATGCTTTGTCGATATCGGCTGCGGCGTTCCGTCGCTGATTCCGATTGACGCAATCTCTGTCTCGCGGATTTCGCATCCGGCAGACCGTTTCCGTGTCGGTGAGGAGATCCGCGTTATGGTCAAGGGCTTCGAGAACGGCAGGGTGCTGCTGACGCATAAGGAGCTGCTCGGCACATGGTCGGAGAATGCCGCTTGCTTTACTGCCGGAGAGACCGTCGCGGGCATTGTGCGTTCGGTCGAGGAATACGGTATTTTCATCGAGCTGGCGCCGAATCTTGCCGGACTTGCCGATCTGCGCCCCGATGTGCACCCGGGGCAGCATGCAAGCGTCTTTATCAAAAGCATTGTGCCGGAGCGCATGAAGATCAAGCTGGCGGTTGTCGATGTATTCGATGATATCTGTACGCCGCCGCCGCTGCACTACTTCTATCAGGGCAGTCATATGGACGAGTGGGTCTATACGCCCCCGCAGGCGAAAAAGCGCATCGCCACACAATTCAGCGTTTCATGAAAGCAGGAAGGGGCGCGTATCTCAATCAGCAGGATCGGAAGCGCTTTTCTTTGACTTTTTACCGCAATTCCGCATTGCGGGTCACACTTCTTATTCAATGCGCCGAAAATAGAATAAATCAAAAATATCGTCAGAAAAGTGATTGACATTTTTGCAGCAATATGCTATAATGTCATTCGCTCAGAGAGAAAGCATCTCTGCTTCGTAAAAATCAGAACTGTTAAAATCAAGGAGGATGTGATCCCGATGCTGCATTCTGCCGCTCAGGATATGACCAAAGGAAAGGAAGCAAGCCTGATTATCCGGTTTGCACTGCCGCTGCTGATGGGCAATCTGCTCCAGCAGCTCTATAATGTCGCGGATACGGCGATTGTCGGAAAGCAGCTCGGCGACAACGCCCTCGCAGCCGTCGGCGCGACCGGCTCCGTGACCTATCTGTTCTATACGCTCTGCCTCGGACTCGCAACCGGTGCCGGCATTATGATTGCGCAGTTTTTCGGTGCCGGACTGATGCAGCGGATGCGCGCGGCGGTCTGGAATTCGGCTGTCGTGACGGCAGTCTTCGGCATTCTGATCAGTCTTTGTTCCATCTGGCTGACAGAGCCGGTGCTGCGTATGATGCATACCGACCCCGACCTCATGCAGATGTCCGTCAGCTATATGCGGATTGCCTGCGGCGGTACGGCGGCGGTCGCAGGGTACAACTGGATCAATGCCGTCATGCGCGCGCTCGGGGATTCCAAAACACCGCTGATCTTTCTCGCGGTCGCAAGCGTGCTGAATATCGGGCTTGATCTGCTCTTTGTCATGGTGCTGCATACAGGCGTCGAGGGCGCTGCGATTGCAACCGTCGCGTCACAGTGCATTGCTGCGTCGGCATGTATCATATTCGCATTCCGCCGGACGCCGGAGCTGCATCTGACTAAGGAAGATTTCCGCCTGAACAGGGAAATGATCGTGCTGTCGCTGCGGACCGGTCTTCCGATTGCACTGCAAAGCGGTCTGATTGCAATTTCGATGTCTGCGCTCCAGCGCGTGACAAACAGCTTCGGCAGCAAGCCGGTCATGGCAGCATATACGGCGTCGATGCGTGTGGAACAGCTGATTCAGCAGCCCTTCTTCTCACTGAATGCGGCGCTTGCAACCTTTGCCGGACAGAATGTCGGTGCAGGTGAAACGGCACGTGCGGAGCGCGGTCTGAAATCCGGACTGCGGATTTCCAGCATGCTCGGCATCATCATGGCTGTCGTATTCTGGGCATGCGGCGATGTGATTATCCGCTGCTTTATCTCGGGCGCGGATGCGGTTTCAATCGGTTATTTTGCACTGCGGACAACCTCGCTCTGTTATATCCCGCTCGGCTCGATTCATGTCATCCGAGGCTTTCTGAACGGTGCCGGCGATACCGGTTATGCGATGATGAACGGCATGGCGGAGGTGATCTGCCGGATCGGCGGCGCATTTGTCATGACCGTCATGCTCGGTATGGATTACCGCTCGATCTGGTATACGACCTGTGTCACATGGTTCGTGACGGGTCTTGTCGGCTGGATTCGCTACTGCCGCGGCAAATGGCGCAGCAAGGCACTGCTGCCGGAGGAGCACTGTACAGCGCTGGAATATGCCCCTGCGGACTGAAATAAAACGAGCCTGACCGTTCACACCGGAACGGTCAGGCTCGTTTTATACGGATCAGTAGTTTTCAGCGCGGAGCTTGAAATAAGACTGCGGGTGTGCACAGACCGGACACATCTTCGGCGCATTCTTGCCGATGACAATGTGACCGCAGTTCATACATTCCCAGATCATATCGCCGTCGCGGGAGAATACCAGACCGCCTTCGATATTGGTAATCAGCTTGCGGTAGCGCTCCTCATGTGCCTTCTCGATCTTGCCGACCATTTCAAAGAGCGCTGCGATTCTGGTGAAGCCTTCTTCCTTTGCGACCTTCGCAAATTCTGCATACATATCGGTCCACTCGAAGTTCTCGCCGTCGGCGGCAGCCTTCAGATTTTCAATGGTATCCGGCACCTCGCCGCCGTGGAGCTCCTTGAACCAGATTTTTGCATGCTCCTTCTCATTGTTTGCGGTTTCCTCAAAGATCTCAGCGATCTGAACATAGCCTTCCTTGCGTGCCTTGGATGCAAAATAGGTGTATTTGTTTCTTGCCTGCGATTCGCCTGCAAATGCAGCCTGCAAATTTGCTTCTGTTCTTGAGCCTTTCAGTTCCATAATCATTGTTCCTCCTTCAAGATAATTGCGGGATGCATGCGTCGGAATGTGCTGCATCCTTCTCCTTATTATACCTATATTTCAGGATGCTGTCAAGAGCGATTTTGTGAATATCGGAAAAAATCTTTTTTTGTGCGGATACGACGGAAAAACATACTTGACAAATGACGCAAAATCGAATAGAATAAAGAACAGGAGACCCGCGCTCCGTGGAAATCCGGTCAGAGAGGCAGCGCCGAAGGCTGAAAGCGCCGCCGCGGAGAGTAGCAGCAGCGGCAACACTCCCGTATGCAGAATATGCATACACAATCCAATATCGCCCCAAAAGAAAGTGAACCGTATGCACCGCCAAGGCGTCTGCACCGGTTAATTCGGGTGGTACCGCGGGTTTTTCATATGAGAAACGCTCGTCCCGAAGCAGTCTGTATTGACAGGCAGCTTGGGGGCGGTTTTATTTTATCAGGAGGAATGTTCTATGTACCGTACCGTAATGTGCAATGCACTGCGCAAGGAAAACATCGGTCAGACCGTTTCGCTTGCCGGCTGGGTCGATACGATCCGCGATCACGGCGGCGTTCTGTTCCTTGCACTCCGCGACGAGACCGGCATCACGCAGGTCGTTTTCCATGATGATTCGATGCTCAAGGGCATCGGCAGAGAATGCGTCATCTCCGTGACTGGCAAGGTTGTCGAGCGTGACGCAGAAACCGTTGATCCGAAGCTCGCAACAGGTCTTGTCGAAGTCCATGTCGAGCAGATGGAGCTGCTCGGACCGTCAAAATCCATGCTGCCGTTTATTCCGGCGGAGTCCATGGATACGCGCGAGGAGGTGCGCCTGAAATACCGCTACCTCGATCTGCGCAACCCGAAAGTACACGAGAATATCATTCTGCGCTCGAAGGTCATTACCTATCTGCGCCGGAAAATGGAGGAGCTCGGCTTCCTCGATATCCAGACGCCGATCCTGACCGCTTCCTCGCCGGAGGGTGCGCGTGACTTCCTCGTCCCGAGCAGAAAGCATAAGGGAAAGTTCTATGCACTGCCGCAGGCACCGCAGCAGTTCAAGCAGCTGCTCATGGTCTCCGGCTTCAATAAGTATTATCAGGTCGCGCCGTGCTTCCGCGATGAGGATGCCCGTCAGGACAGATCACCGGGAGAATTCTATCAGCTCGATTATGAAATGGCATTCGCAACGCAGGATGATGTCCTTGCCGTCTGCGAGAAGGTCATCTCCGATACCTTTAAGGAGTTCGCGCCGGATGCAGTGATCTCCGATGCACCGTTCGAGCGTATCACCTATAAGGAATCCATGCTGAAATACGGCTCCGACAAGCCCGATCTCCGCAATCCGCTCGAGATCATCGACCTGACCGGTTTCTTTGCAAACGTGGACTTCCCGATCTTCAAGGGCAAGCCTGTCCGCGGCATTGTCGCCGACTGCGCAGCCTGCTCCAAGAAGTTCTTTGAGGATTCGCTGAAATTTGCAACTTCGATCGGCATGAAGGGTCTGGGCTATCTGACCGCCGTCGAGGGTCAGGCAAACTTCAAGGGTCCGATTGACAAGTTCCTTTCCGATGCGCAGCGTGACGAAATCCGTCAGCTCTCCGGCATCAAGGACGGTGAGACCGTTTTCTTCATCTCTGATAAGAAAGGCACTGTCGATCTCTATGCCGGTCAGATCAGAAACTGGCTCGGTGAGCGTCTTGATCTGCTCGAGAAAAACGCATTCCGCTTCTGCTTCGTCGTCGATTTCCCGATGTACGAGATCAATGAGGAAACGCATAAGCTCGATTTTACGCACAATCCGTTCTCGATGCCGCAGGGCGGTCTCGATGCACTGGAGAATCAGGACCCGCTGGAAATCCTCGCATATCAGTACGATCTGGTCTGCAACGGCATTGAGCTGGCTTCCGGCGCAGTCCGCAACCACAGCGTCGATATCATGAAGAAGGCATTTGCGCTTGCCGGTTATACCGAGGAGGAGCTTGCCGCAAGATTCTCCGCGCTCTATACCGCATTCCAGTACGGCGCACCGCCGCATGCAGGCATGGCGCCCGGCATCGACCGCATGATCATGTTGCTTGCAGATACCGAGACGATCCGCAACGTCATCGCATTCCCGCTCAACGGTAATGCACAGGACCTCCTGCTCGGCGCACCTTCTCAGGTCACCGAACAGCAGCTCCGTGAGGCGAATATCCAGATTCGTGAGGAAGCATAACAGCGTGTATCAGACGCCGCGCAATTCAGCATCAGAGCCTGAATTGCGCGGCGTTTTTTTATGATTCTCTGCGTTGTATGACTTTCTCCTTGTTTTTGTATGCATGATAAAAGCCGCCCGAATCAGGCTGTGACACCTGAAACGGGCGGCTTTGTGTAAAATCTTAATCCTCTTCGTATTCATCCGAATCGGCGGATGCGATTGCAGCCTTTGCAGCATCAATCACAGCGGCGGTGTTGTCAGACTTTCCGTTGTCTGCGAGCTTGCCGCCGAGGAATCCGGCGAGCAGTGCACGCAGATCAATACCGGTCGCCTCGGTGAGACCGTCCGTGATCTTTGTGGTCGAGCCGATGATATCGCCGACGAGCTTGCTGGAATTGCCGTCGCCGTACATGGTGATCTTGTCAACCTGTGTCAGCGGCAGGGCAGCATTCTTGACGACATCCGGCAGTGCCTTGAAGTACATTTCGAGGACAGCAGCCTCGCCGTATTTCTTCATAGCTTCTGCCTTTGCATTGATACCCTCAGCCTCTGCAAGACCCTTTGCACGGATTGCATCTGCCTCTGCCTTACCGACAGCAGCGATACCTTCCGCCTCCTGCATCTTGGCAAACTTTGCAGCCTCTGCCTCAGCCTTCTGTGCCTCAGCCTCCTGCTCACGCTGGAAGCGGTCTGCTTCGGCTTCCTTTTTCAGCTGATAGAGCTTTGCATCGGCTTCCTGCTGTGCCTTATAGCGTGCAGCCTCAGCCATTTTCTTGACGTCTGCATCGAGCGCCTTTTCCTTGACCTCAGCCTGCTTGGTTTTCAGCTCAACATCCTTTTCGGATGCAGCGATGTTTGCATTCGCCTTGGTGATTTCGATTGTGCGGCGCTGCTCTTCCTTCTGGATTTCATATGCAGCATCGGCGATTGCGAGCTGGGTATCGGCATCCTTTTTCAGTTCAGCCTGACGGATTGCGAGCTCATTGTTCTTCTTGGCGATTTCAGTCTGTGCCTGAACTCTTGCGTCATTGGCTTCCTTCTGTGCGGCAGCCTTTGCAATTTCGATTTCCTTCTCGGATTCTGCTCTTGCGATTGCAGCCTTCTTCTGAATCGTCGTCACATTGTCGATACCGAGATTCTCGATGAGATTCTGGTCATCGGTAAAGTTCTGGACATTGAACGAAACGATTTCGAGGCCCATGCGGTTGAGGTCCGGTGCGGCATTTTCCTGAACCTTTTCCGCAAATGCCTTACGGTCATTGACCATTGCAACGAGCGTCATCTGACCGACGATCTCACGCATATTACCTTCCAGAACCTCTCTTGCCACCTTTGCGATATAGGCGGTATCCTTGTTCAGGAAGTTCTCGGCACCGAGCTTAATGAGCATCGGGTCACTGGAGACCTTGACATTGACGTTCGCATCAACATTGATATTGATATAGTCCGCAGTCGGCACGGCACTGGATGTTTTTACGTCAACGGCGATGAGCTGGAGCTTCAGCTTATCGACACGCTCAAAAAACGGGATGCGGATGCTCGCTTTACCAATGATAATCTTTTTGCGCAGACCGGAGATGATGTAAGCGGTGTCCGGCGGAGCCTTCAGGTAACCGGAGGCAAGGATAACGATGATGAGAATGACGATGACGGCGATTACTGCGATCATAATCGGATCATTGAAGGGCAGCGAGATCATTGCTGCGAGGAGATTGTTCAGAAGCATAACAAACACATCCTTTCTGTCTTCTGCAAGATGATACAAAAATCCGGACACAACACGGCGCCGCTGCCGTTATCGTACCCGTTGCAGGTATTATACCACAATTTGGGGACTTTGTCAAGATATCCGGCACCGGAATCTGTGAACAAACCGTAAATCTGAATGGCAATATAATTATAGTTTTGAAAAGCGTTGCATTTTTATACACAGAAAAAACGGACGGTCATGCGACTGCGTGCCGGCTGACCGTCCGATGCAATATGGTATGATTTCAGCGGCGGATATAGCGCGAAGTGGACTTGCGCTTTTTCTGCTCATACATGATCTGGTCTGCCTGTGTAATCAGAGAAAACAGCTTCATGTTTTCCGTGACCGTCGTGAGATAGGTGCCGATGCTGGCGTTCAGCTCATAGGGCTTGTTGAGCAGGGAGTTTGCTTCCTTGAGTGTCTTGCCGAAGTCCAGCTCAAACATCTTTGCATCCGTCTCGGTGAAGCCTTCGGCAATCGTAATGAACTCATCGCCGCCGAAGCGCGCACAGATCTGCGTGCTTCGGCAGCTGCTGCGGATGACCTCGGCGAGCTTTTTGAGTGCAAAGTCACCTTCATCATGTCCGAAATTGTCATTGATATATTTCAGACCGTCCATGTCAATGAAGGAGATCATCAGCGTATTATGTGTCTCCATGCTGTGGCGGAACATCTGGTCGGCGAGCCGGATAAAGCCGTTGCGGTTGTAGATATCGCAGAGCGGATCAATCACATAGAGGCGGTCAAGCTCGCGGATTGCGTTGTTCAGGTGCAGCAGCTTGCGGATATTCTCGAACGACTGGCTGATGTTCATCATCAGCGAATGGCAGAGCATGGTGTGCGTCGGAAAATCGGAATTCGTAAATATATAGTATCCGAGCGTATGCTCACGGAAATGCAGCGGGAAGAAATAGCTCATATTTCCGTCGGTTTCCGGCGGCAGGGGATACATGTCGGCGCTGCGGAACCAGCTGACCTCCCGGATGCTGTTCTTCTGCCAGATCAGCGGTGCACGCATGTATTCGGTGTAGCCGTTGATCGAGTCTTCCTCCGTGTCACGGGCAGTATCGCGGAAGACACTCTCCCAGTTGTCGCAGAGGCAGATGCAGCACTGGTCACATTCGATTTCGTGCAGATACTGCGAAATCGTGTGGATACAATCCTCCGGCGTTTCCGGTGCAGCCAGTGCGGTTGTCAGACGGTTCAGCAGGGAAGCGCCTGTACGGAACCGCTTGATTGTATCATAGCTCGCGGCACGGTAGCTGTCCAGATCAATATCCGAGTCGGTGCAGCAGCCGCAGCTTTCCTGATATTCCGGCTTTGCGGAAAGCGTGACGGTCTTTTCGCATGCTTCGCCGCGGAAGATACGGTCGAGCAGCGCACAGGCAGCTCTGCCGGCTTCTGCAAGCGGACGCGAGACCGAGGTCAGCGAGGGGCTGTGATGCTGCGCATAATATGTAAAATCGAAGCCGGTGACAATGGTATCCTCCGGCACCCGAACGCCGTGCTCATGCAGAACGCTGATTGCTTCCAGCGCCATGGCATCATTCGCCGCAATGATCGCATCCGGCAGCGGCAGACCGCTTGCAAGCAGCGATTCGGCAGCACGGTAGCCGTCTATCGGGCGGAAACTGCCGAAGTAGATGCGGTTTGATTCGACCGGCAGATTATGCTCCGCCATGACAGAGAGAAATGCCTCATAGCGTTCCTTTGCCTCGGGATTTTCCATCGGACCCGAGATGTAATTGATTGTTTTTGCGCCGTGCTGTTCAATGACATGCCGGACGATTTCGCGCATGGCGGCGGTATTGTCGATGCGGATATTATAGAACGACGGATCATCTCCGCAGTCGAGCACCGCAGCAGGAATGCCGGATGCGCGGACTGTCTGACAGACCTTTGCGCGTGTTTCCAGATCGCCGATTGTATTGGTCAGCAGAATCGCGCCGTCAAACATTTCAAGATTCGCAAGCTGATAAATATGGTATTCGCCGATATCATACAGATTATTGGCAAGCACGCCGCCGAAGCACGCGAATACTGAAACATTGAAGCCGAATTCCACGGCAGCATCGCGGATGCCGCCGAGCAGGCTGCCCTGATATTCCTCATCGGTTCCGGCAACGAATACAACGATATTCCGGATTTTTTCCCCACCCATTCAGATCCCTCCGTTTGTCGGATTTATAGTTAACATATTTTCTAAAATATTTACACATATAGACATATACATTATAGCATGAATGATAAAAAAATGCAAGTACTCTGCGAAAGTTCGGTTATAATCTCTGAGGAACCGTAATAATCGGGCGTGCAGGCACAAAAGACCGGCAGAATGCATAGGATAGCATATCTGAGAAGGAGAGGGGGCGTGCTTCGGTGCGGAAGCTGCATCCGGTTTCGCCGCGGCGGCGCGCGGTCAGAACCTTTTTACAGTCCGCCTGCGGGATGCTGGGCACGGTGCTGGTATTTGCCTGTGCCGGTGCGCTGCCGCAGATGCCGGACTGGCAGCTTGCTTTGCTGATTCTGTCGGCATCGGCTGCAGCGGCAGGGCTTGCGCGGCTCATGAACTGAAAAAGCCGCGGTCTCCGGCAGAAAACCGGATTCCGCGGCTGCGGCAGGCGTGCCGCTGTTATTTCAGTTTTTCCGTCAGCAGCTTATAGCGGTCGGTGACGCTGCCTGCACCGGTAAAGCAGTTCAGGCGGACCGTCAGACCGGTATAAGTGCCGTCCTTGACGAGATAATAGTTATTCGGTTCCTTTTCGATGAAGTCGAGCTTCAACTGTTTTCCGTCATTTTCGGTGTAGACGATGCGGATTGCAGGCTCCTTTTCCGGATCGGGCTTGCTGTCCAGCTGCACTTCGGAGAAGCGCAGCTCCGCGATGGAGCGGTAGAAGGTCTGGTAGCGCTGCATGATATCCTCATCATCCAGTGCGCTGATATCCTTGTCGCCGAGCTTATACTTGTCATTTGCGTAGTCAAGATACAGCGTTTCATGCAGATCGTAAACCTCGCCCATGTCGATCTCGACGGATTTCAGCTTCTCGATATCCGGCTGCACGCAGAACGGATACATCAGCTCCTTGATATCATCGTTCATAAACGAGATTTCTGCGCGGTTGATCCGGAAGACCTGTTTGCTGTCGGAATAATAGCCGTAAATCTGCGTTTCGTTTTCGTCGCTGGACGCCATATCCCCGAACCAGATTTCCTGCTTTTTGACGCTTTCATTGAAGACACCCTCAAGCGTGAGCTTGGACTGCGGATGATCCAGCCCGTATTTGGCAAGGTCCTCCGGATTGTCCTCGACAAACGCGGCGATCTGCACGCGGACGATTACATCCATGAGATCATTCATCTCCGCATTGGAGAGCTCGAAGGCAGCGGGCTGTTTCATGGTCCAGTAGAAATCGCTGCCGCGCTTGCATTCGATGACGGTTTTGCCGTCCTTTTCGACCTTATAGTAATTGACGAGTGCGCTGCTGGTATCGAAGAGATACCGGTTTTTCAGCGAATTGCGGTCGGAGCAGAAGACCGTGCCGCTGTTATAGTCAATCGTATAGACGTCATTCGAGCCGTCCACCATTGCGTAGTAGGAATCATAGGTCGGGGTTGCGTCGCCGACATATAGAATATACGGATGCTCCTTGTCGGTGTCGGTCGTATAGACCTTGAGAGTGGTCGGATCGGTGAAGCCGTAGACATCCGTCTTGTCGCAGTCGAAGGCGACGGTTTTCAGCGAATCCAGATTGCAGATATAATTGCAGATCGCATTGACCGCGTAGACATTGACATTGAACTGCTCGCCCTCGGTGATTTTCCATGTGCCGTCGAGCCAGCTGAAAACGATTTTGCCGTCTTCATTGTTCAGCTCGATATCGGTGACAACATCGGGGTCGATATGCAGCAGCTGCTTCGGCGCACCGATCTGTGCTTTTTCTTCATTCTGTTTGCTGCGGCGGTCAACGATGATAAACAGGACCGTCAGCAGAACTGCCGCAGCGCCGAGTATCCAGATCCAGCGAAGCTGCTTCATGCGTTTTTCCTCCTCAGCCAGATCACGACGCCGACCGCTGCAACCAGGATCGGGAAGCCGACAAACAGTGCGATCAGTCCGCTCGCCTCGCCGGAGCTGCTGACATTCAGACTGTCATAGGAACGCGCCTTATCGAGAATGTTCATATCCAGATCGGAATCGTACATCCATGTGACGGAGGTCAGGAAGAGCTGGAGCGGATTGATGAAATATGCATTTGCGGTACCGGCATCGGTAATGATATCGGAGGAGCCGAAGACGATGAGTTTGGAATCCTTGTGCTCGGTGTCGATGACATACATCGAGAGCACCTGCGGCTGACCCTCAACCGTCTGCGGATCAAGCGGCTTTCCGCCGAACGGCACGGATTTCGCCGTTGCCTGTGTGCGGATCAGTGTATCGGCTTTCAGCTTGCCGTAATTGCTGCCGTAGACCGTAAAGAAGCTGCGCGAATACGGCATATAGGTAACGACATCGTTGACATTCGGGAGCAGCGCGGCGGTCAGGTCCTCGCCGGTCTCTGCATTTGCCTGAATGATATCGCACATCATTGCGTAGGTATCTCTGTGCGAATGACGGTTTGCATCGGTTTCCTCCACGCGGTCATAGTTCATGCCGATGCAGTAATTGCTGAGCAGCATTTCAAGATTCCGGTAGATTGTCTCCGATTCGTCCGGCGACATCAGCACGCTGATATGACCGCCGTTCTGTGCGTAGTTCAGGATTTTTTTGTATTCGACGTCGGTGAGATCCTCACGCGGCGATGCAATCACGAGGATGCAGCAGTCCGCCGGAATCGCGCTGTCCGTCATGAGATTGAGCTCCTTCGCGCCGTAGTTGTAGTTGCCGAGGTTTGCGCAGAGCTTTGTCATCTGGGAGAGCGGAACCTCATTGTGTCCCTGCAAAAAGTAGACAGTCGGCACGATGCCGTCCACGACGGATTTGATATAGCCGGTGAAGTAGTTTTCCGCGCGGAATTCCGCACCGATAATATTCTCGTTTTCGTCCAGCTTATAGGTATACATCATCGTGCCGGGCAGGCGCTTGACCGTGTCATTGCAGACAAACAGGAAATCGCCCTCCGCGAGATTATAGATGCCGTCCGGATTGATTTTCCGGAGCGTTTCCGGATCGGTATCCGGATCGAAGTCAATCAGATTGAAGCACTCGTGCTCGTCATAGGCAAGCAGCGTGCGGTAGAGTGCGAGGCATTCGAGATCGCTCTCGAGCTCCTCCATTTTCGTGAGAAAATAGACATCGACCGTAATGTTTTTTGCATCGAGCTCGTCGAGATAGTCGCGTGTGGTCTCCGTCAGGGTATACAGGCTGTTCGGCGTCATGTCGAAATTGACATTCAGACGCTCGATAATCAGATTCAGCGGAATGGCGACGGCAAGCACGAGAATTGCAAGAATCCATGCCAGCGCCGTAAACCGCTTGTTCTTCGCTGTAATTGATGCTTTGTCCATTGCAGTTCCCTCCCTGTCAGCCGCGGCTCCAGCGGCGCTTTTCGATAATAATGACCGTCCAGATCAGCACCGCGAGCGTAATCGAAATGAAGAATACGAGGTCGGAAAGGCTGAACAGACCCTGCGAGAATGCGCCGAATCTTGTCTCCGTCGAAAACCATGCGAAGATTTTAGAAAGGAACGGGATCGACTGAATCAGCACGGAATTTGTGAAGTTGTCGAAGAATATCACGAGGATCATCGCCGCCTCACCGAGCACAGCCGCCAGAATCGGATTATCCGTCAGCGCAGACATCATGATGCCGATTGCGATGCAGACCATGCTCCAGAGGAAGAAGCCGAGATAGCCGCAGGCAAGGCTCGAGCCGATGACCGTGCCGTGCAGCGCGGCGACCAGCGGGAAGAACAGCGAGAGAACCATCATCATCAGGAAGACCGTTGCGACCGCAAAGAACTTTGCAAAGACAACCTGCGGGATCGTAACCGGTGCCGAAAGCCAGATTGTTTCCGTCTTGGATTTGCGCTCCTCGGCAAAGGTGCGCATCGTCAGCAGCGGAATCAGAAAGATGAAATAGAAAAAGCTGTTATAGAAGATATTGGAGAATGAGAATTTCAGGACACTGGAATCCATATTGGAAATGCCGCTGATAAAGCTCAGCGAGAAGACCAGAAGGAACAGTGCGCTGACCACATAAGCAAACGGGGAGCAGAAGAAGGACTGCACCTCCTTTTTATATAGTGCAAACATCAGTCCTTCGCCTCCTTTTCACTTTCCGCAGCATCCGCTGCCGGCGTATCCTCCGCATCCTGCGCAGATTCCTCCGCCTTGCGCTGCTCGTCCATTTCTCTGCCGAGCTCCTCGAAGGCGTCCTCACGCGACTGTGTGCGGGAGGAGGCAGTGAGCTTGACAAAGACGTCCTCCAGGTTCGATTTGACCGATGTAATTTCGAGCACCATGCAGTCCTCCGCGATCAGGCGCGACATCAGCGTCTTGCGCACCGCTTCGGATGACGCCGCCACGGTGAATGCATTGACGCCCACCGAATCGAATTCGACTTCATCCACGGAGAGGATGCCTTCGGTATTGCGGATGATCTCGGTGACCTTTGTAATCTCGCCCTCGACCTTGAGCCGGAGCTTCAGATCGCCGCCGACCGATGCTTCCAGATTTGCAATTGTATCCTCGGCGCGGATTTTGCCCTTATTGATAATGACAACACGCTCGCAGACTGCCGTGACCTCTGCCAGAATATGCGTCGAGAATATAATAGTATGCTCGCGCGCAAGATCCTGAATCAGTCTGCGCACCTCCATGACCTGCGTCGGGTCGAGACCGACCGTCGGTTCATCGAGAATGAGAAATTTCGGCGAGCCGAGCAGCGCCATTGCAAAGCCGACGCGCTGCCGGTAGCCCTTCGAGAGATTGCCGATGATGCGCTTCTGTACATCGGTAATATGCAGGCGCTCCATTGCGTTTTCGACCTGCTTTGTGCGGTCGTTCCGGCTGACGCCCTTGAGTCCGGCGGCAAAATTCAGATAGTCGCGCACGCGCATATCCGGATAAACCGGCGGAATCTCCGGCAGATAGCCGATGCGCTTTTTGACCTCAATCGGATCCTTGGAAATATCGTAGCCGTCTACCAGCACGGTACCTGAGGTAGAGGGCAGACATCCCGTGATCATGTTCATCGTTGTGGATTTGCCGGCGCCGTTCGGTCCGAGAAATCCCAGCACTTCATGATCGCCGACCGTGAAGGAGATATCCTGCACAGCCGGATGCGTGCCGTAGTATTTTGTCAGATTCCTGATCTCAACCATGTTTTCCGCAAAGCCCCTTTCATCATTGCAGCAGTTTGATATTATAAATAGAATACATCCCCACTGCCTCTCCGGTTACCCGTTTCCGGAGAAAAGTCATAAGACATATTCATTTTATTATCGCAGAATAATATGAACAGAATATGAACGAAATATGGATGTATTATAAATCTGCACGGACAGCGCAGAAAAAATCAGTTCGGCGCAGGAAAAGCTCCGGAGCATGTCATACCATATGTAATAGAATCATAGCAGTCCGATGTGTTGAAGATGTGTTGATAACCGGAAAACCGCTGAAATAATACTGTCTGTTATATTTATTTGAAATATGAACGGCATTTTGAACAAAAAAACGAAAGCCGATTTGGTAAAGTATCCGAAAAGTATTGCAGGACAAGTCTGTTTCCGGACAAGGGGTTGACAAAGTCTATGAAAATTATTATAATGGTTTCAGGTACTGTATAGCTGTCTCTATATGCATTTTCGGGCGACTTGCAAAGGTCATTGGAACGGATGCCGGACCGGATGCAGCCGGACGGAAGTGTCGGAAACAGAATACAGAATCGGTGCGGTGTGTCTCTGCACGGGAAAGATCACCGCTCGCGTACCGGCTATTGTGCACAGTCCGCAGCTTCTCGGACTGACCGTGCATCCATTCAGAAGCGAAAATCTTTCAAATTATACGAGAGGGGAAAAAAAGAATGCAATTCAAGAAGAACAGAGCGATTCTTTCTGCTGTGGTCGCAGCAGCAATGGCATCCAGCGCTTTGATGTCTGTCACTGCATCTGCCGCCGGCACCCGCACGGCGAAGGAAAAGTACGGTGACAGCACCTATGCAGAGCGTTTCATGTCACTGTATGACGATGTCTACACCAACGGTAAAGCGAACGGTTACCTGAGCGGTGACGGCGTTCCGTATCACTCCGTTGAGGAGCTGATCTGTGAGGCGCCGGACTACGGTCATGAGACCACATCCGAGGCTATGTCCTACATCGTCTGGATCGCAGCTATGCACGACAACCTCGTCAAGGACGGCGTTGTTGACGGTGCTTCCGGCTCCGATCTGGCAAGCGCATGGAAGACGCTCGAAGCTCTGATCCCGGCAAAGGATCAGCAGACCGGTTTCTTCCAGAAGACCGAGCTGAGCGCACAGGTTTCCGATGAGCATCCGGATGACGTGACAAAGTATCCGTCTGAGGGCAGCTCTTCCAACACCGGTTCCAACCCGCTTCACAGCAAGTTCGTTTCTGCATACTCCAGCGAAGGCAGAGAGTATCTGCTGCACTGGCTCGCAGACGTCGATGACTGGTATGGCTTCGGCGGTTCCGCTCGCGGCGAGAAGGGCAAGCTGACCTTCATCAACACCTTCCAGCGCGGCGACCAGGAGTCCTGCTTCGAGACCATTCCGCATCCGGCAATCGAGACCCTGAAGTACGGCAACTCTCAGCAGGGCATGAAGTTCGCATTCCAGGGCTCTACCGCAGAGTCCTGGTCCTACACGAACGCACCTGACGCAGAAGACCGTGCAATCCAGGCAGCATTCGCTGCAAACCGCTGGGGCGTCGGCAATGCTGATGTTTCCGCGAAGGCTGGTATGATGGGTGACTTCTGCCGTAATGACATGTACGATAAGTACTACAAGAAGATCGGCTGCCAGGATAAGTCTTCTTCTTCCGCAGGCGATCAGGGTAAGCACTATCTGATGTCTTGGTACACCGCATGGGGCGGCGCTGCTGACGGTGCATGGGCATGGCAGATCGGCTGCTCTCACGCACATCAGTTCTATCAGAACCCGCTGGCTGCATTCGGTCTTCTCTATGATGCAGACCTCAGCAGCGGCATGAAGGCAGAGGGTGCAAAGAAGGATTATGAGACTTCTCTGACCCGTCAGCTCGAGATGTATCTCTGGCTGTCCTCTAACGAGGGTCCGTTCGCAGGCGGCTGCACCAACTGCTGGATGGGCGACTACGAAAAGTATCCGAGCGGCGTCCCGACCTTCCACGATATGGCATATATCGAGCAGCCGGTTTACGCTGACCCGGGTTCCAACAACTGGACCGGTAACCAGTACTGGGCAACCCAGCGTCTCGCTGAGCTGTACTATCTGGTTTGCCAGGATAAGGATTACTCCTCCAAGGGCTCTGACATTCAGCCGGGCGGCGTGAGCATCAAGGAAGCTCTGAAGACCGTTCTGGATAAGTGGGTTGAGTTCTTCATTTCCGAGACCACGCTTGACGACAAGGGCGATTTCAAGGTTCCGGCAAGCATTAAGTGGAGCGGTCAGCCGGAGAGCTGGAGCGGTAAGTACACCAATAACTCCAGCCTGAAGGCAACTGTTTCTGCATATCAGAACACTGACCTCGGATGCACCTGCTCTTACGCGAACACGCTGATCTACTATGCAGCAGCAAACGGCGTCAAGGCAGACGAGGCATCTGCAAGCGGCGAGCTCGCACAGAAGGCTCTGTACACCGCGAAGGAGCTGCTTGACCGTACATGGGATCTGGCTCGTGACGACATCGGTCTGACCAGAGTTGACCACAACGGTTCGCTGGCTCGTTTCTGGGCACAGGAAGTTTACACCGGCGGCAAGTCCGGTAAATATCCGTATGACTATGAAGTCGGTCCGGGCGCGAAGTTCATCGACATCCGTCCGATGTACGAGGACGAGGGTCAGTCCTACACTGCTCTGTATAAGGAGCTCAAGGCAGCTTACGAGGCTGACGTCGCAGCAGGCGCAAAGATCAAGGAATTCAGTGGCAGCTACTCCTACGGTATGGATTGCGCAACCGATTGCAGCGCGTTCAAGAACGTTGAGAAGGTTGATCTGGTTTACCACAGATTCTGGCATGCAGGCGATATCATGATGGGTCTCGGCACCATGGCTGAGCTCTATCCGGATATGAAGATCGACGGCACGACGACTGAGAAGACCGAAACCACAACCACCGAGACCACCACGAGCGAGACCACGACCAGCGAGACCACAGCCAGTTCTACTGAGAAGATTCCGACAGATATTGACTGGGGCAACGTTGACCTCTCCAAGGGTGATACTCCCGAAATGCGCGTGGACGTTTCCGACGCTGTTCTGCTTGCTCGCTTTGTTGCTGAGGATGCTAGCGCGAATGTTTCGGCACAGGGCAAACTGAATGCTGACGTCAATGCAAGCGGTAAGCCGGATGCTGACGATACGCTGAAGATTCTTCAGTTCATCGCAAAGATCATTCCGTATTCTGATCTCGGCAAGGCTTAATTGCATAATTGAACCCAAAAGAGCACGCTGTTCGGCGTGCTCTTTTTTTTCTTGCAATTATCCCTTGATTTTCCAGCGAATATATGTTATACTATATAGTGATGAATTATGATTAGATTCAGTTCATATCTATATAGAAAGAAGGATAGCTGATTATGCCGAAAAGTATGACCGGATACGGCAGGGCACAGCGGCTCGCGGACGGCAGAGATGTTCTCGTCGAGATCCGCGCGGTCAATCACCGCTATTATGAATTCTCCGCAAGACTGCCGCGGACCTGCATGTATCTGGAGGAGAAGCTCAAGTCCTTCCTCAACGGAAAGATCGCGCGCGGCAAGGTCGAAGTCTCCGTGACGATCACCCGTCCGGACGGCAAGGATGCGCAGATCGCAGTCAATCGCTCTGTTGCGGAGGGGTATGTCAATGCACTGCGGATGCTCAATGAGGAAATGGGCGAAAACGGCACGCTCTGGCTGAATGATGATATCACGCTCAGCGCACTGCTGCGGCTGCCGGATGTGTTCACGGTCACGAAGGAGCAGGATGACGAAAATGCCGTATGGGCTGTCGTTTCCGAGGCTGCCGCCGAAGCGCTGGATTCGTTTATCTCGATGCGTCAGACCGAGGGCGAGCGTCTGGCTTCCGATCTGCTCGGAAAGCTGAAGGGACTCGAAGCAATGCTCGAAAAGATCGAGGCAATCGAGCCGGGCGTTGCCGAAAGCTACCGCCAGAAGCTGCTCGCAAAGCTCACGGAACTGCTCGGCGATACCAATATTGATGAGCAGCGCATCCTGACGGAAACCGCGATCTTTGCAGAGAAAACTGCAATCGACGAGGAAACCGTCCGCCTGCACAGCCATATTGCCCAGTTCCGGACGCTGATCGCCTCCGATGAACCGGTTGGCAGAAAGCTCGATTTTCTTGTGCAGGAGATGAACCGTGAAGTCAATACAATCGGCTCGAAGGCACAGGATCTCAGCATCACCCGGCTCGTTGTGGATATGAAATCCGAGATCGAAAAGATCCGCGAACAGATTCAGAATATCGAATAATCGAAAGGAGCAGCTATGCGGCTGATTAACATTGGTTTCGGCAATATGATTTCATCGGCGCGGCTCGTGACGATTGTCAGCCCCGATTCCGCACCGATCAAGCGCATTGTGCAGGACGCACGCGACAGAGGCAGACTCATTGACGCCACCTACGGACGCCGCACCCGTGCAGTTATTGTCATGGACAGTGACCATGTCATTCTCTCCGCGATTCAGCCGGAGACCATTGCGGCAAGACTTGCCGGCAGCACTGCACCTGCGGAGGAGGAGACAGAAGATGAGTAAAGGCTTACTGATTGTGCTTTCCGGTCCGTCCGGATGCGGAAAGGGGACAATCGTTCAGGAGATTCTCAAGGACGGCGACTGCGCCGTATCGGTTTCCGCGACGACCCGTTCGCCGCGCGAGGGCGAGGTTGACCACGTCCACTATCATTTTATCACGAAAGAGGAATTTGAACGGCGCATCGCACATGACGGTCTGCTCGAATATGCCGAGTATTGCGATAATTACTACGGCACACCGCGTGCAGAGGTCGAAGCGATCCGCGCTTCCGGCAAGCATGTGATTCTCGAAATCGAGGTGCAGGGTGCATTTCAGGTCAGAGAGCGCTGCCCGGAGGCAATCCTCGTATTTACGATTCCGCCCTCGATTGCGGAGCTGCGCCGCAGACTGGAAAAGCGCGGCACGGAATCCGCCGAGGTGGTAGAAAAGCGCATCGCGCGCGCGCAGGAGGAGCTCCCGCTCGCAAAGCATTACGATTATGTTGTCCTCAATGATGCGCTGGAGGACGCAGTCGCTGATTTCCGTTCGATCATCCGGACAGAAACCATGCGCCCGAATCAGATAGACTGGAACCGGCTGGACTGGAACCTGTGAGAGAAAGGATTGACCTGCTATGATGCTCAGACCCTCTATGTATCAGATTATCTCGAAGAACGAGAGCTATTATTCTCTGGTGATCGGCGTTGCGAAGCGCGCAAGAGAAATCGCCGAGGCACATGTCAAGGAGAAGGAGACCGCGAAGGCGGCTGCCGAAAAGCGCGCCAAGATGAACGGCGATCAGAAGATCCGCCTCGATGACAAGACCATGCGCATGGTCGTGCTTGAGGAGAATCCGGTCAAGACTGCCGTCGATGAATTTGCCGCCGGCAAGTACAAGCTCGTGGAGCCTGAAGAGGATAATGACCGCTGATGACGGACCAAGTCAAAAACGGTTCTGCAATGCCGCTGATTATCCGGGTCGCACTGGATGCAGCGGCGTTTGGCTATGATTTGTTGTACAGCTATACTGCGGACCCGCAGTGGGCAGCGCAGGTCGCCCCCGGTATGCGTGTTGCCGTGCCCTTCGGCAGGGGCAACCGCAGACGCCTTGCAATGGTGCTGGAGGTATCGGATGAACCGGCAGAGGAGGGCGTTGTCTTAAAGCCTGCCGCAGCGCTGCTCGATCAGGAGCCGGTGCTGACGGAGGAGCTGCTGATGCTGGTGCGCTGGCTGCATGAGTATACATTTTGTACATGGTATGATGCGGTGCGCGCGGTATTGCCGGGCGGATTACAGCTCCAGCTTGAGGAGCGCTATCTGCCGCTGGAACCGCCGGTCGGTGTGAAGCTGACAGAGAAGGAACACAATCTGCTCAGCATCATGCAGCTTGCAAAATCGCAGCGCGAGCGAGATGCACTCGTGCGGGCGGACGGTGACAGCGAAAAGCAGAAAATCCTTGATGCACTTGTGCAGAAGGGCTGTCTGCTGGCGGTCTCCGAGGGCAAACAGCTCATCGGAGACAGCACGAAAAAAATGGTAAGGCTCTCGCAGAGCTATCTTGCGGATGAGACCGCATTCCGCCCGACGCCGAAGCAGGCGCAGGCGGTTCGCATTCTGCGTGAGCATGAGGCGCTCTCCGTGAAGGAATGCGCCTATTTTGCCGCGGTCGGAGAAACCGTCGTGCAGAATCTTGTGAAATCGGGCATTGCGGAGTTCTATGAAGCAGAGCTGCTGCGTGTGCCGCGTGATGCAGAAGTGACGGTCGATCCGGCACTGACGGTGCTTTCGGAGGAGCAGCAGGCGGCATATGATGCCGTCGCGGCAGAGATCCTTGCACGGCATGCCGCGGCATTCCTGCTGCACGGCGTCACGGGCAGCGGCAAGACCGCGGTCTTTGAGCAGCTGATCTCGCTGACCCTGCAGCAGGGCAGAGGCGTTCTGCTGCTGATTCCGGAGATTTCGCTGACGCCGCAGGTCGTGCAGTATTTTCAGTCGCGGTTCGGCAATCGCGTCGCACTGATTCACAGCGGATTATCGCTTGCGCAGCGGCTTGATACGGATAAGCTGATCCGCCGCGGCGAGATACAGATCGTGATCGGCACGCGCAGTGCGGTTTTTGCGCCGTTGCCGGATGTCGGACTCATCATCCTTGATGAGGAGGGTGAGCATTCGTATAAATCGGAGCAGTCGCCTCGCTATCATGCAGCGGAGGCTGCCAAGGCGCGTGCGAAATATCACAATGCCGCGCTGGTGCTGGCATCGGCGACGCCCTCGCTGGAGAGCCGATATCTGGCAGAGCGCGGTGTATACCGTCTGCTGAAAATGACGAAGCGCTATAATCAGGCGCCGCTTCCCGAGGTCACGATCGTCGATATGAATATTGAGCGGTCGGAGGGCAACGGCAGCCCGTTTTCGATTGCGCTTTCCGAGGCGCTCTATGAGAATTTGCAGCGCGGCGAGCAGAGCATTCTGCTGCTGAACCGCCGCGGCTATCACACGCTGCTGCAATGCACAAAATGCTATGAGCCGGTCTACTGCCCGAACTGCTCGGTGCCGATGACCTATCATAAAACAAACGGCTCATTGCTCTGTCATTACTGCGGACATGTGCAGCCGCCGGTGACGGTCTGCCCGAAATGCGGCAATGAGGGGCTGCGGCAGATGGGATTTGGTACGCAGAAGCTGGAGGAAACGCTTTCGGCGCTGCTGCCGGAGGCGCGGATCCTGCGCATGGATGCCGACACGACCATGACGCGCTCGGCGTATGAGACGGGCTTTCTGGCGTTTGCACGCGGAGAGTATGACATTCTATGCGGCACGCAGATGATCGGCAAGGGGCTTGATTTCCCAAACGTGACGCTGGTCGGTGTTGTCTCGGTGGATAAGGCGCTGTATGCGGGCGATTACCGTAGCTACGAGCGCACGTTCTCGCTCGTCACGCAGGTTGTGGGACGCGGCGGGCGCGGAAAATCGCCGGGAAG
>JAEEGL012749609.1_pt1 | contig 24445 bp, 14 predicted proteins | sample 9134231 | NCBI WGS metagenome assembly JAEEGL01 (sample SAMN16246548, study PRJNA631951) | gut metagenome | biome: gut microbiome; feature: rumen; material: fiber-attached | host: Bos | place: Iran: Karaj | collected 2018-10
ATCTTTGGACAGTAAAAAACTTTGATGTATATTTCTCCTGGGTGATGATCGCGGTGATTGCTGCGGTTGTTCTTACGTGGCTGAATGTGAGAGGTGCCAAATTCACGGCTGTGTTTCAGGATATCGCCACTGGTGGAATTCTGGTGATCGGCCTGATTTTTGTTTTGGGAAGTCTGATCAAGGGTAATGTCTCTTATACAAGACCTCTTTTTACAGATTCAGGCGGCTTTATGGCAGCGTTGCTCATGGTGCCGGCCATGTTTGTGGGATTTGATGTCATTCCGCAGTGCGCGGGCGAAATGAAGGTTCCTCTGAAAAAGATTCCCCTGCTTTTGGTGGCATCCATTCTGGCAGCTGCGTTTTGGTATATGCTGATGATTTTTGCCACCTGCATGTCCGCGCCTGAAGATATCAGGGTGAACGGGACAGTACCGGTTGCCGATTCTATGGCGTTTGCACTTGGATCCCCATTCTGGGGAAAAGTATGTATCATAGGTGCATTGTGCGGCATTGTGACAAGCTGGAACGGCTTCCTGTATTCCGCGGCACGATGCATCTATGCAATGGCCAATGCAGGAATGCTCCCGATGGGACTTGCAAAACTGCATCCGAAATATAATACCCCTTACAGATCTATCATTCTCTGCGGTGTGATTTCTATGGCGGCTGCCTTTGTCGGCAAGGGAGCGCTAACTTGGTTTGTCAATGCCAGTTCTTTCGGCGTAGTCATCATGTATATGATGTCGGTCCTTGCTTTTATTGTACTGAGAAAAAAGAGACCGGATATAGAGAGACCCTACAAAATAAGGCATTTTCGATTAGTGTCCATACTGGCAGCGGGAACCGTGCTGTTTTTTGTATATCTTTACCTGCCCATGGGGCCCAGCGCTTTAACGAGAGTTGAGTGGGGAATGGTGCTGGTCTGGTTTATTTTGGGAATGATACTGGCGCTTGGAGCCCGCGTGAAGTACAGATCTTTAAGTGATAAGGAGAGAGACGTCAGACTGATGAGCACTTAGTCTTGACAGCCTATCCCGTATCCCTTATATTCTGTATTTAGAGGCTGCTTTCCAAAAAGTGGTTTCATGTATTAACCTTCACCAAGGAGTGTGATTTTCCCAAATGGACGATGGCAGTCGATTATCATGGCTGATCGTAATTTTTCTTTTGTTCGGAGCAATGTTCTTTGCGGTTGCTGAAACCGCATTCGCTTCCGTGTCCAGAACGAGGCTGAAAACCTATGCGGACAAAGGGGATCCGCGCGCGAAGAAAGCTCTTTTTGTGACGGACCATATTGACCGGGCAATTACCACCATACTGATCTGTACTAATTTTACACATCTAGCCGCAGCATCTATCGTGACAGTACTGGTCACGAGACGCTGGGGTCTTTCTGCTGTTACAATTTCCACAGTTCTGACAACACTTGCGGTCTTTTTCTTCGGGGAAATGCTGCCGAAGAGCATAGCCCGCAAATACAGTGAACGGTTTTCCCTGAGTACAGCCGGCGTGCTCTGTTTCTTCATGTCTGTACTTGCCCCGGCTTCCGCGCTGCTGACAAAAATCGGCAACGGTGCGGCGGCAGTCACGAAGGGTGATCCGGAAGCGTCCGTAACGGAAGACGAGATTTATGACATTATTGAGGACATGACGGAAGAAGGCAGTCTGAATGAAGAACAGAAGGACCTGATTTCTTCCGCGCTGCAGTTTGGCGATGTGACGGTGGAGAGCATTCTCACCAGCCGTGTGGATGTGGCGGCAATCGAAATCAATATGCCCGAAAAGGAAATCCTGGACCTGATTAAGGAAGAAAACCACAGCCGCATCCCGGTTTATGAAAAGACCATTGACAACATCGTCGGCATTCTCCAGATCCGCAAATACATCAAATATTATATCCGCGCAGATCATCCGCTGGATATCCGGGATCTGCTGGACGAGCCTTATTTTATTCATCAGTCCACGAAAATTGACGACCTGCTGAGAATTATGTCCAAGCGCAAGCTGAACATGGCCGTGGTAACGGACAATTATGGCGGCACGCTCGGTATTGTAACGGTTGAAGATATCCTGGAGGAACTGGTTGGTGAAATCTGGGATGAAGACGACCGCATTGTGCGCAACATAGTCCCGATCAGTGACAATGCATGGAGCATCAATGCGGAAGAGCATGTTCTGGACGTACTGGATGAGCTTGACATTGATTATGATGAGGATGAGGAAGAACGGCTCATGAACAAGCTGATGAGCGAGCTTGTTTATGAAAACTTCCCCGGCATCCCCAGGGAAGGCGACCATTTCAGGTACCTGAATACAGAAATCACCGTGCTTTCCATGAAGCGCAGCCGCATTTTCCGCGTCAGGGTAGAAAAACTCCCGGACGATGAGGCTGAGGGGAAAGGAGGGGAAGACAGATGATTTACTGTCTTTTGGGCATCCTTTTGTGCCTGCTGCTTTCAGCTTTCTTTTCCGCTTCTGAAATGGCATATTCCTCCTGCAACAGGATCCGCCTGGAGCACCTTGCGGAGAACGGAAACAGGGCGGCAAAGGCGGCAGTCAGCATCCTGGAGCGATTTGACGACGCACTGTCTGCCATTTTGGTCGGCAACAACCTTGTCAATATCGCATCTTCTGCACTGAGCTCCGTGGCTGTGATTCTTGCTGCCGGAGAAAAATATACCTGGGCGGCCACGCTCCTGATCACGATTGCGGTCATCATTTTCGGGGAAACCATTCCCAAGATCACTGCCCAGAAAAATGCAACCAGGTATTCGCTGGGCTTCGCACATATCATCCGGTTCCTGATGACGCTGTTCCGCCCCGTGACATTGCTGGTGGTGACGCTGGTAAACCTGATTACCAAAGGCTTTAAGGGTGAAGACACATCAGATGATGACAGTGCGGTGGACGAACTGTACTCCATCATAGAAACTGCCGAAGATGAAGATGTGCTGGATGAGGACGAAGCCGAGCTGATTACGGCGGCCATTGACTTTTCCGAGATTTCCGCCCAGGAAGTAATGACAGCAAGAGTAGATCTGCTGGCAATTGATGTGGACGACAGCTGGGAGGAAATCATGGAGACCATCGAAGCTTCCTCCTATTCCCGCATCCCCGTTTATGAAGACAGCATTGACAATATCATAGGCATTCTGTCCCTGAACCACCTCCTGAAAGCGCTGATTGACCACGAAACCGTGGATATCCGCGCGCTGCTCCTGCCGGCATGCTACGTATACAAAACCATGAAACTGCCGGCTGTCCTTTCACAGCTTCGGGATTCCCGCCAGCACCTGGCCGTGGTGACCGACGAATATGGCGGAACCCTTGGCGTCGTATCCATGGAGGACGTGATGGAAGAGCTGGTCGGCGATATCTGGGACGAAACCGATACCGTCGAGACAGATGTGGTGGAGAAGGCTGACGGCCTCTACGAAATTGACGGCGATATGGTGACCTCCGAGCTGGTGGAACTGATGGGCTGGGACGAGGACGAATTTGACTTCGTCAGTGATACCGTAGGCGGCTGGTGCATTGAAATGCTGGACGGCTTCCCGGAACCGGGCGACAGTTTTGAGTATATGGGATCGGAAGTCAGGGTACTCGAAATGGATGAGCGCCGTGTATTAAAGGTACAGGTAAAACGAAGCTCTGCGGATCCGGAAGAATAAACCCGGACTGCAAAAGTCTGCCGGAGGAAGCAAAAACCTTTACCGTAAACAGAACAAATAACAGAAAAAAGAATCAGACGGTTCCCCTTCCGCTCCGCCTCGAGCCTGTAGTCTCTCGGACTCCGCTCGCGGGCAGGCAAATGCCGTCTGATTCCTTTTTTCTGTTTATTATTTTCTGATTTCTCAGGGTTTCTGCTTCCTCCGACAGGCTTTTCCCGCGCGGAAGTTGATACGTTCAGAGATTTGTAAGAATCGACTCTTTTTCATAAATTGTTGCAGTCTATATCTTGTGGTAAGATATAGAAGTAAATTTATGTCATCACATTTTCAGGGGTATTCCCATACGGCATCCAGATGAAATTTACCAGATACGCTGTCAACAACCAGCTGGAAGAAATTGTATACGGCGATACCAAGGCCGCCAATCAGCGCATTCACGTAGTGAAGCTGCTGATCGTCTTTTTGTGCCTGATCGCCGTTCTTTCCATAGGCGCAACAGGTATAGGGATGCTGCTGGGGATCATTGATAATTCCCCTGATATAGAGACACTCACTTTTTCCCCCCAGGGATATGCCACCACTACATATGATACGGAAGGCACGCTGATAGCCACGCTGGTGCAGGCCGGTTCCAACCGTGAGGAAGTGAAGTATGAGGAGCTCCCGGACGATCTGATCAACGCTTTTGTGGCGATTGAGGACCAGAGATTCTGGCAGCATAACGGTATCGATTTCCGGTCCATTACCCGTGCGGTGCGCGGCATTCTGACGGGAGACAACAGTGCCGGCGGCGGATCGACCCTGACGCAGCAGCTGATCAAAAACAATGTATTTGCCGGCGGCAATGAATCCGGTTTCAGGCTTTACGAAAGAAAGTTCCAGGAATGGTATATCGCCCTGAGACTGGAAAACCAGCCGGGTGCAGACAAAGAAGAGATTAAAAAGCAGATTCTCACAGATTATCTCAACACGATCAATCTCGGAAACAATACACTTGGTGTCAAGGTGGCGGCAGAACGTTATTTCGGTAAGGATGTCAGCCGCCTGAATCTGGCGGAATGCACAGTATTGGCTTCCATTCCCAAGAACCCTTCCCGCCTGAACCCTCTGACCCATCCGGAGGACAATCAGGAGCGCCGTCTCAAGGTGCTGAAGGATATGGCTGCCCAGGGATACATTACCGAAGACCAGAGGAAGGCTGCTTCCGGAACAGAGGTCTACGACCAGATCAGGGAAAATAATGCGTCCCGCTCCACAGACAAATCCATATACAGCTATTTCACGGATGCGCTGATCGATGAATGTATCGATGTTTTCCAGGAAAAACTGGGCCTGACTGAAGCGGAAGCCAAGAACCTGCTGTATTCCGGCGGCCTGAAGATCATGACGACACAGGACCCGAAGCTGCAGGCTATTGTGGATGAAGAAGTTAACAATCCGGATAATTATGATACCGCGAAATACAGCTTTAAATGGCGCTGTTCCGTGCAGCACCGCAATGAAGGCCTGAAGCATTACAGCGAACACGATGTGGAAGCGTATGCGGTACAGGTGAAAGGCCGGGCCGGATATGACGGCCTGTTCCGCAATGAAGAACAGGTGAGTGAGTTGATCGAGGAATATAAATCCACGATCATTAATGAGGCGGATGGGGATGAGATTATTGCGGAAACGCTGGATACCACGCTTCAGCCTCAGGTTTCCTTTGTTCTGATGGACCAGAAGACCAGGGAGGTTAAGGCGATCAGCGGCGGCCGCGGGGAAAAGAAATATTCCCTGACGCTGAACAGGGCTTCCGGTGCTTACCGCCAGCCCGGCTCCGCATTCAAGGTAGTCACAGCCTTCGCCCCGGCCATCGAGGAAAACGGCGCTTCCCTCGGCACCTGCTATTATGACGCGGAGTTCTCCCTGGGAGAGAAAACTTTCAAGAACTGGTGGAGCGGCGGCCAGTATTTCGGCTATTCCTCCATCCGTGACGGTATTGAGTTTTCCATGAATATTGTGGCAGTACGGTGCATGTATGAAACCGTTACACCCAAGGAAGGAGTGGCGTTTGCCAGAAAGCTGGGCATCTCTTCCCTGACGGCGGAAGATGAAAATCCTGCTACTGCACTGGGCGGTATCACCAAAGGAGTGACCAATCTGGAGCTGACCAATGCATTTGCATCCATCGCAGATTACGGCCAGTACACGAAACCCAAGCTGTTCTCTGTAATATATGACCATAAGGGAAAGGTACTGATTGACCTTCGTGAAGAGCCTAAGACCAGGGTGATGAAGGAAACCTCGGCATTCCTGCTGACGGATGCCATGAAGCGTTCCACAGAGTCCCATTCCAAATGGGCCAGGAATTTTACGGTCAACAATACCTCCAGCCGTTCCCACATGGAGAATATGGTCTGTGCAGGCAAATCCGGCACCACGACCCGCAACAATGACGTATGGTTTGTCGGGTTTACACCCTATTTCACTGCGGGAGTATGGGCAGGCTGCGACGACAACCAGTCCCTGAGCGACGGAGCCACCGGACAGTACAACGGCGGTACGTCCTTCCATAAGGATATCTGGCGGAAAATTATGACCAGGGTCCATGAAGGCTATGAAAATACCGGATTTGAAAAACCGGATGACATTGTGGAAATGCGTGTCTGCCGCAAGAGCGGCAAGCTGCCCCATGAAGGCTGCATGGCAGATATAAGGGCCGGGAGTTCTGCGGTTTATACAGAATACTTTGACATAAACAATGCTCCTGTAGAGTATTGTGACCATCATGCTTCCAACGGACAGATTATCGTGCCGGCGGGAGATGCGGGCAAATATACCGATGATACCGCCTGGGTGCCCGAAGAACCGGAGCCGGAAGAAGAACTTCCGACCGAGACGGACGCTGCGGAGACGGAAGCGCCTGCCGGGCCCGGAGGACCGGGAGTACAGACCGGCGTAGCCCCCGGCACCGGCTATACGATTACGCCCACCATCGGCCCCTGGGATGGTCCTGGAGGTAATTAATGCGAAGAGGAAGACAATTACTGGAAAACAGGTTTTCAATGACACGGCTGATTCTCGCTGGCGTATTTGTACTCATCTGTCTTGCGGCATTCCTGCTGCATAAAGATCCGGAGGCAGACAGACAGGGAGAGGAAGAAGAAACTATTGCCGTTATTGAAAACATATCCCCGGAGGAAATGGAAAAAATCCGGGAAGAGGAAGCGCTGGATGAAGTGCTGAAGGATTATGAGCATCTCGGTATAATCAGCGTAAACGGCTATATCAACCTCCGCAGCAAACCGGACAGCCTGGATATGACAAACATTATCGGCCGTCTGGATGACGGCGCCGCGTGTGAGATCCTGGAAGAAGAAGGAGACTGGGCACTGATCCGTTCAGGCGGTATTCAGGGCTATGCCAGCCTCGGATATATCCTGACCGGAGAGGAAGCTAGGGCCAAAGCTGCGGAAGGCGTGGCGGAAAGAGTGATTATCGCGACGGATGTCCTGAATATCCGTTCCGCTCCGGAGATTGATCCCCAGAATGTGGTCGGCAAAGCCAGGGCGGGGGAGAGATACCGTCTCCTGTCCACGGAAGGCGACTGGGCCAGGGTGGATGCCGGGTTCCTGGATGGTTATGAAACCGTTTATATGAATATCGGAGACGGCAATGCCGAGATCCGGACCTGCCTGGATGCGGCCCGCAAGCTGGATCTCCGGCAGATGGCCCTCACGCAGTACGATAATCTGGTGCTGGCGTATACGGAAGGCTATATAAACGTAAGGGAAGAGCCGGTCGATAACGGCATCGGCAATATCTGCGGCAAGTTCCCCAAAGGCAGCGGTGCCGAAATGCTGGATAAGGCAGAAAAGAACGGCGAGATCTGGTACAAAATCAAATCCGGCAGCGTGACCGGATGGGTGCATAGCCGATACTGCCTGACCGGACAGGCCGCGAAAGACACTGCGCTGGATTACGCGGTGCTGACGGCATTCGTCAGGGTGGATGCCCTGAATGTCCGTTCGGAACCGAGCCTGGACGGCAAGCCATGGACACAGATCACCAAAAATCAGGCATATTCCGTGCTCGGCCAGTTCGACGGCTGGGTGGAACTGGAGCTTGACAGCTCGGATGGAGAGGAAAGTGAAGATAAGGCTTTTGTCTCCACCAGGGACAACAATGTGGAGGTGCGTTACGGCCTTCCGGAGGCAATTGAATTCTATCCGGCTGTGGAGGCCGCCAATGCGGCAGCAGCTTTCCGCAATTCCGTTGTCAACTATGCCTGCCAGTTCCTGGGTAATCCATATGTCTGGGGCGGAACGTCCCTGACCCGCGGGTGTGACTGTTCGGGCTTTACGCTGAGAGTCATGGAACACTTCGGAATTTCTCTTCCGCGAGTGAGCAGCGATCAGGCCAAAACCGGCCAGAAGGTCACTTCTGACCAGATGAAGCCCGGAGACCTTGTGTTCTATGCAAACAAAAGCGGACGGGTCAATCATGTCGGTATTTATATCGGCAACGGGCAGATCGTCAATGCGGCTTCCAGGAGAGCCGGTATTAAGATTTCCCGGTGGAACTACCGTACACCGGTGGCAATACGCAATGTAATCGGGCAATAAGCCCAAGGAGGAATTTTGGCAGACCAGAATTCAAAAAAGAAAAAAACATCCGGCAAATCCGGCTCCGGCAGGAAAAGCGGGAAGAGTAACGGCGGCAGTACCGCCGTTACACGCCGTTCTTCCGACGGACGCCGGAAAAAGGATACGAAACGCAATATCGCCAGGAAGAAGAGTTTTCTGCATGCGGAAATTGCAGGCATACTGTCGATATTTATCGGCATTTTCCTGCTGCTGGTCAATGTCGGTCTTCTGGGAAGCGCAGGAGAATGGCTGCGTTCCCTGGGGCACGGCCTTTTTGGCCAGGCCAGTTTCCTGCCGGCCCTTCTGGTAATTGCGGCTGCATTCCTGTTCTATACGGAACAGGGCAACTATCTGTTGCCGCATAAGCTCTGCAGCCTGGCTGCGGTCCTGCCGGTCATGAGCGCGATTCTTCACCTGATGTTCGGCGGGGATCTCGTGCCGGGCAAGGGGGAAGCTGCGGTGACTGCCGGCATGCTGTATGAGCAGTGCTCCAAAGGAGCTCCCGGCGGAGGCGTGGTCGGAGGAACGATCGCCAATCTGCTCCACGGGGTGATCGGATATGTGGGAGCATATCTGGTCCTGATTGTGCTACTGGTAATCTGCGTTGTAATCCTTACCGAGAAGAGCTTTGTCAACATTGCCCGCAGCTCTGCGGAGAAAACCGCCAGCGCAGTCCGCGCAGGGGCAGGCAGGACGCTGGAGGCTGCCCGCAGCGGAAGGGAGCGCTATTCTCAGATGCACAGGGAGAACCAGATCCGGAAGGATGCCCGGCGGGAAGAAGAAAAGCTCAGAAGGCTGGAGGCCGGCTTTGAAGATCTGGGGCTGAAGAATCCGGCCAGTCTCAGCAACGTGACGATTTCCGGAGCAGATGCCGGCGCCGCTGCCGCTGAGGCGGAAATGTACGCCAGCTACGGACGGGATATTATCGGGGAAGAACAGCCTGGTCTCGACAGCCTCAACGGGGTGAAAGCGCCGCTGTTCAGACCGAGGGTGCCGGTACGCCCGGCAGACCAGGAAACCAATTATGACACGCAGGTGATGCGGGATGTCTTTGTGGAAGGACCCCGTACGCCGCGGGCGGAAGTGGTCATCAAGCAGATTGACTATAACGCGGATGATGTTCCTTTTGATGAAACGGAAGAGGAAGTATACCAGTCCTATGCCCATATCCTGAATGCAGGACAGATGAACATCGAAGCTGCCAGAAAAGCGGGCTTTGCTGTGGGCAGGAATGAAGCACGGGATACGGGCGCACAGAATCCTGCAGAAGAAAACACGGCCGGATGGCCTGATTCCTTCGCTGCCTTTAAGACAGGTGACGGAGCGGATGGTGCAGCAGAATATGACACTGCAGGCGCTGATACAGCTGCGGGATTCGATGCGGCGGAGGTTTATGATGCCGGCACCGGGCAGGGCAATACGGCAGAGAGCTTTGTAAATGAAGGCTTTGAGACAAGCCACAGTATCGCGTACCAGGGCTTTGGAAACAAAGGTTTCGAAGAAGTGCCTGCAGAGAATGACGAATATACAGCATATGAGCCTGAAAACCGGGATATTCCTGCACCGGACGATTACGATGAGTATGAAGACCGGCCGGATGAGGAGGAAACCGAAGTTTACAATACTGCCAATGGGCAGGAAATGGAAGTTGACCGGTATGAGGCCAACGAAATCATGGCGAAGAAAGGCTTCCGTCCGCAGCCAGCTGCAGCGGGCGGCAGGCAGGCAGAATCGTCCGGGTCCGGAAGCGGATCAAATACCGGCTCAAAGGCAGATAATAAACCCGGCACCGGCACAGAGGCTCCTTCCGGGCAGGAAGCGGCACCGAAGCCGAAGCCAAAGCCCAAGCCGCGTCCCTATGTTTTCCCGCCTGTCGGTTTGCTGGAAAGGGGCGAATCCCAATCCGGAGGCAACCGGAGCGCTGCGGAAGCCAACGCTCGCAAGCTGGAGCAGGTAATGCGTGATTTCGGCATCGGCGCCAAGGTGACAAATGTAATCCGCGGGCCGAGAGTTTCAAGATATGTGATGATTCCGGATACCGGCGTGAAGGTCTCCAGGATCACTTCCCTGCAGGAGGATATTAAGATGGCGCTGGCGGCCAGGGAACTCCGGATCCTGGCCCCGATCCCCGGAGAATCAGCCGTGGGCATCGAGGTTCCTAATGAGGAAAGCCAGACTGTGCGTTTCCGGGACATTCTGGAATCGGAAGAATTTAAAAACGCCAAGTCCAAACTCAGCTGGGGCATCGGCCTCGATATACAGGGAAGACCTGTAGTGGGTGATATTTCCAAGATGCCGCACCTGCTGGTAGCCGGAACTACCGGCTCCGGCAAGTCTGTCGGTATCAACTCCCTGATCATGTCGATCCTGTACCGGTCCACACCCGAGGAAGTGAGGATGATCCTGATCGATCCGAAGGTAGTGGAGCTTTCCGTATACAACGGTATTCCGCACCTTCTGACAGAGGTGGTGACCAAACCGGAACGCGCTGTCAGCGCGCTGAACTGGGCAGTCCAGGAAATGCAGAACCGTTATAAGCTGTTCCAGGCATCCGGCACCCGCAATATTTCGGGATATAACCAGAAGGTACAGGAGACGAATGCGGCACTTCCCGAAGATTCGGAGGAAAGGCTGAACAAGCTCCCCTATATCCTGATTATTATTGACGAGCTGGCAGAACTGATGATGCACTCCAAAAAGGATATTGAAGGAAGCATCGTAAGCCTGACACAGCTGGCCAGAGCGGCCGGCATGCACCTGGTGGTGGCTACCCAGCGTCCCAGCGTGGATGTCATCACCGGCCTGATTAAATCCAATATTCCCAGCCGTATTGCCTACAGGCTGCCTTCCCCCGTGGACTCCAGGACCATCCTGGACGCGGGAGGGGCGGAAACCCTGCTGGGCAACGGCGACATGCTGTACAAGCCGGGGGACAAGAATCATCCCGACCGTATCCAGGGCGCTTTCCTGAGCGACAGCGAAGTGGAGAAGGTAGTGGAGTATATCCGCAAGCACAATGCGAGGGATGACAGTACCGTTGTGGATGAAGCTATCAGCCGGCAGGTCCGCCTGGATACCGGGGATGCGCCTGAGGCGGAGGATCCTCATTCCGACAGGGATGAATACTACGCGGAAGCCGGCCGGCATATTATCAATACTAAAAAGGCTACCATCGGAGCACTGCAGCGCAAATTCAAAATCGGCTTCAACAGGGCGGCCCGGATTATGGACCAGCTTCATGAAGACGGGGTGGTAGGAGACGGAGAAGGAACAAAAGAACGTCAGATCCTGATGACGATGGAACAGTTTGAAGAGCTGCTGTAAGGCGGCCGCGGCATAAACGCAGCCTGTCTGTGACAGCTGGGCTGCTCCGAAAGGAGACGGAGAATGGCAATATTAAAAGACTGGCTCTGCGGGATTCCGTATGAGATCCTGCAGGGCTCGGATATGTGTGAAGTGGGCGATGTAGTGTTTGATTCCCGCAAGGCTGCTCCCCAAACCGTATTTGTTTGTATGGAAGGGAGTAAAATCGACTCCCACAGCTTTATAGGCGATGTGGCGGCAAAGGGATGCCGCGCGATTGTGGTGGAAAAAGATGTACCCCAGATCCATGAAGATTTCCCTGCGGATATCAGCGTCCTGAAGGTGGAGAGCGGCCGCAGGGCACTGGCACAGCTTTCTGCTGCCTGTTTCGGCAATCCTTCCGCAAAAATGCTGATGATCGGCCTGACCGGGACGAAAGGAAAGACCTCCACATCCTATATGCTGCAGCATATACTGGAATATTGCGGCCGCAGGACCGGTGTTATCGGCACCAACGGTGTGATGATCCGGGGAGAGCATTTTGAAACCAAAAATACCACGCCGGACAGTTATGAACTTCAGTCCTGGTTTGCCAGGATGCTGGAAGCCGGATGTGACAGTGTGGTGATGGAGTGTTCCTCCCAGGGCTTCAAGATGGACCGTACCGCGGGAATTGTGTTCGACTACGGCATTTTCCTGAATATCAGCCCGGATCATATCGGCCCGCTCGAGCATGCGGATTTTGCAGAGTACCTGTATTGCAAATCACGGCTGCTGACCCAGTGCAGGACAGCCATTGTCAATGCGGACGATCCCCATACGGAGGAATTGGTCAAAGAGGCCGGCAGAGGGTGGGAAAAGCTGCTGCGTTTCTCTCTCCGTGACAGGACAGCGGACCTTTATGCCTGTGATTTGAAGTTTCTGACCGGAGCGGATTTCACAGGGACCGCGTTTACTGCATGCGGCCTGATGAATTCGGAAATCCGTCTTTCCATCCCGGGGGAATTCAATGTTTCCAACGCCCTGGGCGCCCTGACGGCGGCAGCGGATCTCCGGCTGCCTGCGGATAAAGTCCGGGAAGCTATGTCCCATATCCACGTGGACGGCCGTATGGAGGCAGTGTACAAATCCGACAAATTCACTGTCATTGTGGACTATGCACATAACGAAGTAAGCATGGTCAACCTGATGGCCACGCTGAAAAAATATCATCCCAAACGGCTGATTGCTGTTTTCGGGTGCGGGGGCAACCGCTCCAAAGACCGCCGTATCGGCATGGGGCAGGCAGCGGCAAAAAGTGCGGATTTCTCCGTATTTACCGCTGATAATTCCCGATTTGAGAAGACAGAGGATATTATTGCGGACATCCGGGAAGCCTATCTCGGGGCGGGCGGGGATCCTTCCGCCTATGTGGAGATTCCGGACCGCCGGGAAGCGATCCGCTACTGCATGGCAAATGCTAAGCAGGGTGACATGATTGCCGTCATCGGAAAGGGTCATGAGGATTATCAGGAAGAAAACGGGGTTCGCCGGCATTTCCTGGATAAAGAAGAAATTTTAAAGATCAGGGATGAACTGGGATTATGAAACTGACAGCTGAGGAAATCGCGGCAGCCGTTGGCGGCGTGCTGCATACCAAAACGCCGGGTTTAACGGCAGAACATATCAGTACAGCTTCCGGCAGTATGAAGGGCGATGACCTGTTTGTGCCGCTGCTGGGCGCCAGAGTGGATGCGCACCGCTTTATTCCGGATGCGTTCACACATGGCGCGGTGTTGAGCTTTACCTCGGAAGGCCTGGCAGACAACGGTGTGCACGAAGATCTTTCCTCCTGGCTTGATCAGGGCAGAGCGCTGATTGAAGTGGAGGATACTCTGTTGGCGCTGCAGAAGCTTGGCAGGTATTACAGGGAAAACTATGTCCGTATTCCATATGTGGGTGTGACCGGTTCAGTGGGCAAGACCACGACGAGGGAAATGATTGCCGCGGCACTTTCCGCGGGCAAAGCCACATATTCGACCAGGGGCAATGCCAATTCACAGACAGGCGTACCTATCACTGTGACTGAAACGGATCCCTGCGCAGAGATCGGCGTGATCGAGATGGGAATCTCCGAATTCGGGGAAATGCAGAGACTGGCCGAAATTGTGCAGTGCGACATGGCAGTGGTAACAACCATCGGGATCAGCCACATAGCCAATCTGGGAAGTCAGGAAAACATTATGCTGGAAAAGCTGCATCTACTGAATGGAATGAAGCAGGGCGGCTTTCTTTTCCTGAACGGCGACGATCCGCTCCTGAAAGACCTGACCACAGAAAAACTGCACGAATATGGTCTGGGCGCAGGCAATGATTTCCAAATCGTTTTTTACGGCACCGGTCCGAATGCGCAGGTTCGCGCGGAAAATGTGGAAGAGGCCTGCGGGTATCCTTCCTTTGAGGCAGTGATGGACAACGGATACCGCCGGAGGATCAGCCTCCGGGTGCCGGGCATTCATATGATGCGCAACGCGCTGGCTGCTTTTGCGGTCGCCGTGCAGGCCGGCGTAGATCCGGACAAGGCGCTGGAAGCGCTTTCCGCATTTGAAAGCATGAACGGCAGGGGCAAGATCCTGGAAAAGGATGGGATGCGCATTATCAATGACGCATACAACGCGGCGCCGCAGTCCATGATGGCGGGCCTCCGGGTTCTGGACCGCATGCCGGCGGAGGGCAGGCATATTGCCGTGCTGGCGGATATGCTGGAATTGGGACCCAAAGAGGAACAGTACCACCGGGAGGTGGGAGCTTTCATTGCCAGGGAGACTCATCATATTGATATTGTTATGCTGTACGGCAGGCTGGCGGCACAGATCGGAGAGGGAATTCTTGCCGCAGGAGAGGAGAACTGTCCCCGGATCCAGTATTTTGACAGTCTGGAGGAAGTCCGGAAAGCATTCTTCGAAGAGCTGCAGTCAGGCGATATTGCATTGCTGAAAGGCTCCAACTCCATGAAACTATCCGCCGTTGCCGAAGCGTTTTCCGGCTGAAAGGCTATATAAACATTTGAAATACGCAAGAATCATTATAGATATTTCTGCAGAGCAGGTTGACAGGGCATTTACATACAGGATCCCGAAGGAGCTGGAAAAGGATATCCGGCCCGGGGTCCGTGTGCAGGTGCCTTTTGGCGCTTCCAATCATTTTCGCAGCGGTTTTGTGATCGGCCTCACCGACAGGGCGGATTTTGAAGAAACCAGGATTAAGAATATCGAAGCGCTGCTTCCAAAGGCGATGGATGCGGACGGCAGTCTGATCGAGCTGGCCGCCTGGATGGCTGAAGAATATGGCTGTACCATGAACCAGGCGCTCCTGACAGTGCTTCCGGTAAAGCGTTCCATAAGGAAAAACAGCAAAAGGACGGATCCGGTGCACGAGGCCCCCAGAAGAACCAGGGAAGCGCCGCTGACCCCGGAACAGTCCGGGGCGGTAGAAGGCATCCTGCAGGAAACAAAAAGGCCATCCCTTCTGTTTGGCATAACGGGAAGCGGCAAAACACGGGTATATATTGAACTGATCCGCCGGATGCAGGCGGAAGGAAAGCAGTCAATCGTGCTGATTCCCGAGATCTCGCTGACGTATCAGACTGTGAGGGAACTGACATCGTACCTTGGAAACAGGGTAGCCGTCATGCATTCCAGGCTCAGCCAGGGAGAAAAATACGAACAGATGAAAAAAGCCGCGGCGGGTGAGATCGATGTAATGGTCGGGCCCCGTTCCGCGTTGTTTACGCGCTTTCCTGCTCTTGGGCTGATTATTATTGATGAAGAACACGAGCGGACGTACCATTCTGACACAGCGCCCCGGTATGATACCCGGGAGGCTGCTGCCAAAAGGGCGGACATGGCCGGCGCCAGACTGGTGCTCGGTTCCGCAACACCGTCCCTGGAGAGCTACCAGCGCGCAAGGCAGGGGGAATATGCCCTGTTTACGCTTCCGAAACGGGCCATGGCCGGTGCTGGTCTGCCCAGAATCTACGTGGAAGATATGCGCCGGGAGCTGCAGGAAGGGAACCGGGATATTTTTTCGGTACGCCTGCGGGAGATGATAGAGGAACGTCTGGACAAAGGCGAGCAGACCATGCTGTTTCTGAACCGGCGCGGATATGCCGGCTTTGTATCCTGCAGAAGCTGTGGATATGTGGTCAAATGCCCCCACTGCGATGTGTCCATGACAGCTCATAACAATTGGTACACAGATCCTCATACAGGAAAAAAGTCGGCGCTTCTGATGTGCCATTACTGCGGCACACAGATACCCATGCCTGCCAGGTGCCCTTCCTGCGGCAGTCCTTATATCGCGCCCTTCGGGACAGGAACCCAGAAGCTGGAACAGGCGGTCAGGAACCGTTTTCCGAAAGCCAGGGTGCTTCGGATGGATGCGGATGCCACCACAAGAAAAGGATCTTATGAAAAAATCCTCCGGGACTTTTATGAGGGTAAGGCAGACATACTGATCGGAACCCAGATGATCGTGAAAGGGCATGATTTTGAAAATGTCACACTGGTAGGCATTGTAGCAGCGGACCTGTCGCTCAATACTTCAGAATATGACGCTTCCGAAAGAACATTCCAGCTGATCACGCAGGCGGCGGGAAGAAGCGGAAGAGGAAGGATTCCGGGAGATGTGGTGATCCAGAGCTATGATCCTTCGCATTACGCAATCACCTGTGCGGCGGCACAGGACTACAGCACATTCTTTGAACGGGAAATGAGCTATCGGAAACTGCTGCATTATCCGCCGGATACGGTATTGATGAAGCTGCAGATCCAGAGTACCGAGGAGGTTCTCGCGGAAGCGGCTGCCGCCAGGGCAGCAGCCTGGCTTTCCGAAAATCTGGGAATTTATGGCGCAAGCTTTATCGGACCATGTAACGAATCTGTATACAGGGTGAATGAAACTTACCGAAAGATACTCTACATAAAGCATGGGCAGCGTGATATAATAAAAAAGATACGGGACGGGCTGGAAAAACTGCTCACCGGGCAGTTCGGAGGCAAAAATGTCTATTTCAGCTTTGACATCCGGTAGGCAGCAGCGGAGAAAGAACGTTTCCGCATGGACGATTAAGAAATACCGCTTCGCAAGAAGCATTGCGAGTAAAGGATAAAAATATGGCACTCAGAGAAATCAGAAAAGAAGGCGATCCCATCCTGCGCAAGGAATGCAGGCCTGTAAAGGAAATCAATGAACGGATGCAGGTTCTGATCGAGGATATGTTCGATACTATGTATGAAGCCAACGGCGTAGGCCTGGCTGCCCCGCAGATCGGCATTCTCCGCCAGCTGGTGGTGATCGATGTCAATCCCGAGGAACCGGAGCCGCTGGTACTGATCAATCCCGAAATTATTGAGAGTGAAGGGGAGGAAACGGACCAGGAAGGCTGCCTTTCCGTACCCGGTATGTCAGGGGCGGTCAAACGTGCCGCAAAGGTAAAAGTACGGACCATGGATATGGAGATGCAGCCCTACGAGCTGGAGGCCGAAGGCCTTCTGGCCAGGTGCATGCAGCATGAGATAGATCATCTGCACGGGATTCTTTATATCGATAAAGTGATTGGCGAGCTGCATTCCGCGGAAGAAGAGGCGGAAGAAGCAGACAATGCGGAAGAAGGAGAATAAATGAGACTGGTTTTTATGGGAACACCGGATTTTGCGGTGGGCACCCTGGATGCGCTGCATGCAGCGGGACATGAGATCCTGGCAGCAGTCAGCCAGCCCGACAAACCGAAAGGACGGCATGCCATCCTGGAACCGACTCCTGTAAAGCAAAGGGCAGGGGAGCTGGGAATCCCTGTACTGCAGCCTGAAAAAGCTTCGGACCCTGCGTTCCTGGAAGAACTGAAAAAATTAGAACCTGAGCTGATTGTGGTAACGGCTTACGGAAAGATACTGAAAAAGGAGCTTCTGGAACTTCCGAGACTTGGATGTGTGAATGTACACGCGTCTCTGCTGCCGCGCTGGCGGGGAGCGGCGCCGATCCAGTGGAGCATTATTGCCGGTGATCCCAAGGCCGGGGTGACCACTATGCAGATGAATGAAGGCCTGGATACGGGGGATATTCTCCTGCAGGAGGCAATCACCCCGGATCCTGAGGAGACCGGAGGCTCGCTGTTTGATAAACTGTCCCTGCTGGGAGGAAAGCTCATTGTCCGTACGATTGACGGACTGGAAGCCGGAACGATCCGGCCCGTCCCCCAACCGGAGGAAGGCGCATGCTATGCCCGGATGCTCACCAGGGAAATGGGAGAGATCGACTGGTCCAAAACAGCGGAAGAGATCGGGTGTCTGGTCCGCGGCCTTTCCCCGTGGCCGGGAACTTACACCTACGTTAATAATAAGATTTTAAAGATTCATAAGGCAGCTGTTCTGCAGCCGGATGCGGCACAGGAAACAGGAGTTGTTTTTGAGGCAGACAGAGCCCCCGGTTCGGTATATACGGCAGACGGACACCTGTATGTACAGTGCGGAGAAGGCGCCCTGGAAATCCTGGAGCTCCAGCCGGAAGGCAAAAAGCGTATGGCTGCTGCGGACTACCTGCGGGGCAATTCCCGGATTGCATTTCTGGGAAAGCAGGGAAAGGAGATGTAAATGTTTTATTACTATGACGCTACCTATATCCTGGTGCTGATTGGCGCGGCTTTGTCACTCTGGGCCTCCTGGAATGTAAACGGCCTGATCAAAAAGTACCAGCAGGTCCGGTGCCAGTCAGGGCTGACGGCCGCCCAGGCTGCCGAGACCATCCTGCACGGCAACGGTATCTATGATGTGACCGTCAAAATGGTCAGCAGCGGCGCCTCGGATTACTACAATCCTTCTACCAAAGAGGTCTGTCTCCTGCAGTCCAACTACAATTCAACCAGTGTGGCAAGCATCGGAATCGCTGCCCATGAATGCGGGCATGCGATCCAGGACGCGACCGGCTATACCCCGCTGCTTTTGCAGCGCAGCATTGCGCCTGTGTGCTCTATCGGTTCTTCTGCCGGTATATATATTGTGATTGCAGGCCTGCTGTTTTCTATGGATCCCCTGGTCAGAGTGGGAATTGTGCTGTTTGCCCTGGGCGTATTCTTAAGCCTTCTGCTGCTGCCCATAGAATTTGACGCCTCCAACCGGGCGCTGGCAATTCTCAAGGATTCCGGCATGATGACAGGAGAGGACCTCTCCGGCGCCAGAAAGGTGCTCCGTGCCGCAGGCCTGACATATGTGGCTGCCGCTGCTTCCGCGCTGCTTTCACTCCTGAGACTTCTTTTGATCGCCAACAGGCGCAGACGTTAAAATGATGCTTCTGAAGACACCAAAAACCTATACTCCCAAAGCGCCGGGCAATGCCAGGGACGAAGCGCTCTGCATTCTTTTGGAAATAACGGAAAACCAGCGCAAATCCCATACGATTCTCAAGGAACGTTTCGATAAACTGAGAGAAACCGGACAGACGCCGGATCACAGGGACCGGGCGCTGATCGAGCGCCTGGTGGTGGGAACGCTGGACCGACTGATTACTCTGGATGTGATCATCGGACGTTTTTCACGGAAGCCTGTGAGACTGCTGAAACCATGGATCCGGGGCATTCTGCGCATGTCCGCTTATCAGATCCTGTATATGGACAGGATTCCGGCGAGCGCCGCATGCAACGAAGCGGTGGAACTAGCCCGCCTGCACGGTCTGGAAGGACTCGGCGGGTTTGTAAACGGCATTCTCCGCAATATTGTCCGGGACAGGGACGAGGGCGGCGCAAAGACCTCCGAATTTGAAGAGGACTGGCAGAAGTATTCCCTGCCCCGCTGGATGGCGCAGCTGATCAGCGGAGAATACGGGGAGGAAACCGGACGCCGGATTTTTGAAGCATTCCTGTATGACCGCAGGGAAACGGTACGCCTGAATTTGTCCCGGGTTCCGCAGGCAGCAGATCCGGAAGAAGAGATCTGTAAAAGTCTTGCGGCGGAAGGCGTCGGATTTGAAAGGATAGATATGCCGGCTTTGCTGGAAAAAGCGGAAGCATCTCTTCCCGAGGGAAGGCTGCCGGTGATGTATGCGCTGGAAAATGCCGGAGATATTACCGCCCTGGAAAGCTTCAGAAAAGGATGGATAACTGTACAGGATCCGTCATCAGCCCTGGTGGCTGCTTATGCGGCACCCCGCGAAAACGCGCATATCATTGATACCTGCGCGGCACCGGGCGGAAAAACCCTGGCACTGGCGGACATGCTGGACGGCAGCGGATCGATCGATGCAAGGGATGTTTCCCGCCAGAAAGTCCGTCTGCTGGAAGAGAATATCGCGCGCTGCGGTTTTGACAATATCAAGACCTCCGTCATGGACGCCATGACGCCCGACGAAGACAGTTTTTACCGGGCGGATATCGTGATTGCCGACCTGCCCTGTTCAGGCATGGGCGTCATTGCCAAAAAACCGGATATCAAGCTGAATCTGGAATCCTACAGTATCGAGGAGCTGGTGCTGCTGCAGAGAGATATCCTGGCCAATATCAGCCGTTACGTAAAACACAAGGGAAGACTGGTTTATTCCACCTGCACGATCACACAGGAGGAAAATGAGCAAAATGCCGCATGGGCGGCGGAAACACTTGGATTCCGGCTTCTTTCCGAATGCAGGCTGCTGCCGGACCGGGATCATGACGGCTTCTATATCGCCGTGCTTGAAAAAACGTATTAAACAAACTGCCGGCGGGCAGATTCGGACAGAATATGAACTGCGAAGGAAAACAGGATATCTGTGAACTGACTTTTTCAGAGCTGAAGGCTGCGATGACAGAGTACTCGCTGCCTTCTTTCCGTGCTTCGCAGATTTATGAATGGCTTCACAGGCATCAGGTGAGCTCCTTTGGTGAAATGACCAATCTGCCGAAGAAACTGATTGCCGAGCTGGAGAAGGCTTACTATGTGACGGTGATGATTCCGGCAGAAAAACTGGTTTCCAGGTTGGACGGCACCAGAAAATATGTATTTGAACTGGCGGACGGCAATGCCATAGAGTCGGTTTTGATGCGCTATAAGCACGGCAATTCCGTATGCATCAGTTCCCAGGTAGGGTGCCGTATGGGCTGCAGGTTCTGCGCTTCCACACTGGAGGGGTGCGTCCGTTCCCTGAGCGCGGCCGAAATGCTGGCGCAGGTGTACAGGATCGGACGGGAGATTGGGGAGAGGATCTCCAATGTTGTGATTATGGGATCCGGAGAACCCCTGGACAATTATGAGGAGGTCCTGCGTTTTGTAAGGATGCTGAACGATCCGAAAGGCGCCGGGATTTCCGCCAGAAATATTACAATCAGTACCTGCGGACTGGTACCGCAGATTTACCGGCTGGCGGAGGAAGGGCTTCCGGTCACGCTGGCGCTGAGCCTCCATGCAGCCACGCAGGAGAAAAGGGAAGAAATCATGCCGATCGCAAAGGCGTATCCGCTGCCCGGGGTCATGCAGGCCTGCCGGGAATTTGCGGACCGGACCGGCCGGCGTATGAGTTTTGAATATTCTGTTGTCAAAGGCGTAAATGACAAAAGCAGCGATGCGTTAGAGCTTGCATCACTGCTTCATCAGTATGGCTTTGACGATTCGAAGGGAACCCGGGGCGGCAGGGAAGGAGCCTGCCATGTTAACCTGATCCCGGTCAACCCGATAGCGGAGCGGAACTATGAGAGTCCAGACAGACATACTGTTGAGTCGTTCCGCACTATCCTGGAACAAAAAGGAATCAATGCAACAATCCGGCGGGAGATGGGCAGAGACATCAGCTCTGCCTGCGGACAGCTGAGAAGGAGACACATTATTCATGCAGGCGCAGGCGCTGACTGATATCGGTCGGAAGCGAAAAGTGAATCAGGATTATATCTTTGAGAGCACCGGACCTGTGGGCGCATTTCCCAATCTGTTTATAGTGGCAGATGGGATGGGCGGCCACAAGGCCGGCGATTTCGCGTCCAGATATCTGACAGAAACCATGGTCGGTTTTGTTTCCCGGACGCAGAATACAAGTATTGTCCGGGTACTGCGCAATGCCATTAATCTCTCCAACACCATGATCTACCAGAAATCGCATTCGGATGAGGCATTGGCAGGCATGGGTTCCACTTTGGTGGCGGCCGTCATCCGGGACGGGGTACTGACAGTGGCAAATGTGGGGGATTCACGGCTCTACGTGATCAGGGACGGGATCACCCAGGTGACCAGGGATCACTCCTATGTGGAGGAGCTGGTAGCCAAAGGCCGCATTACCAGGGATTCGGAGGAATACAGGCGCCAGAAAAACATTATCACAAGGGCAGTCGGAACGGATGAAACAGTCAGAGCGGATTATTTCGAGGTGGATCTGCAGCAGGGAGACCACATTCTCCTCTGCTCGGACGGTCTCAGCAATATGGTGGATGACGACACCATCCTGGCGATCATCTCGGGACACGGCAGCCTGCAGTATAAAGCCAGGACACTGGTGACGGCAGCTAACAACAACGGCGGAAATGACAACATTGCGGTCATCCTCATAAAATATGACGGGGAAGGTGACGGACATGCTTAATAAAGGCGATTTGTTGGACAATCGATATGAAATTGAAAGCAAGGTCGGACAGGGGGGCATGTCCTATGTTTACCGTGCCAGGGATACCAAGCTGGACAGAAACGTGGCCATCAAGGTGCTGAAGGAGGAATTTGCTTCCGACGAAAGCTTTGTGGAGAAGTTCCGCAATGAAGCCCGTTCAGCTGCCAGACTGGGGCATCCTAATATTGTGACGGCCTATGATACCGTGGATTCCGGTGATCTGCACTATATTGTGATGGAACTGGTGGAGGGCATTACCCTTAAGAACTATATCAGCCGCAAGCAGCAGCTCAGCAATAAGGAAACCATCGGGATCGCGATCCAGGCTGCGGAAGGTATTGCTGAGGCGCACCGCAAAGGCATCATTCACCGGGATATCAAACCGCAGAATATTATTGTCAGCCGGGAAGGCAAGGTCAAGGTGGCGGATTTCGGCATTGCCAAGGCGGTGACCGGGGACAGCCTGACCCAGTCGGTGCTGGGATCAGCCCATTATATTTCTCCCGAACAGGCGCGCAGCGGAGAAGCGGATCACCGTTCCGACCTTTATTCACTTGGCATCACCATGTATGAAATGATTACAGGACGTGTGCCTTACGAAGGAGATAATACGGTCAACATTGTGATGGCGCACCTGCAAAACGCCATGGTGCCTCCCGCCGTTTACAATCCGGAGATCTACCCGGCCCTCAGCGATATTATCATGAAAGCCACACGCAAGGATCCGGAGGAACGCTACCAGAGCGCGGAGGCACTGATTGAGGACCTGAAGCGGGCTTCCGTGGAGCCGGAAAGCCATTTCGTCAAAATGTATGAAAGCGTTGGTTCAGGCGCCCTGTCCAAAGAAGAAGGGGCCGTGAAGAGCGACGTATCGGAAACAGCGAAGAATTCAGAGGCCGGAGACAGCCGGCAGCAGACAGGCGCAGGCACGGCAGCTGCAGGAACAGAAGGGACAGATCCCGGAAGTAAACAGGAATCCGGAGAAGATACAGAGGATGAACTCTCCCTTGGAAAGCTGCTGAAAAAACCTCCGGTGCTGGTCGTTTTACTGGCTGTGGTAATCCTTTTGGGCTGGCTGATCGGACGGGTGATCGGCAAGACCCGCAGTGTGCCGGAGACAACGGCGGCAGGAGCGGTTTCCGAAAGTACGGCAGAAGAAGAAACGTCCACGGAAACGGACCTGACTCTCAGCATCCAGGGAGAAGCCAGAATGCCGGATCTGACCGGTATGGAAGTCTATGAAGCAGAATCCCAGCTCCTGAAGCTGGAACTGAACCTGGATTCTTCCAATACTGCCTATTCGGATGAAATTCCGGAAGGCCGGATCATTGCCCAGACGCCGGTCAGGGATGAGATTGTGGTGCCGGATACGGTTGTTTATGTAACGGTTTCCCTTGGTCCGGAGTCCAATCACGTACTTTCTTCCCTGAAAAACCTGACAGTAGAGGATGCCAAAGCATCTCTTGCCAAAGTCGGGGTGGGCGTCAGCAACAGTCCGAGAATGGAATTCTCTGAAGACGTCAATGACGGCTATGTGATCGGTTATGAAGAACTTTCCCTGGAGGAACAGGAAGCGGAAAAAGAAAGTCTGGGCGAGGAAGCAGACGGACTTTCCAGAATCATCAGGCTGATTGTCAGCCGGGGAAGAGTGGCGGATTCTGTGATTATGCCGCAGCTTGTCGGCCTTTCCCAGACAGAGGCCATTGCTCTGATCACGTCTACCGAGCTGGGCCTGGGGGCTGTCTATGCGCATCAGACAGAGGAAACGGCTCCCGGTATCGTAGTAGCCCAGTCCGTGACGCCGGGCGAGTATGTCCGCAAAGGTACAGCTCTGAATCTTCAGGTCAGCATCAACGCGGCCAGCGGGATTCCGGAAGGAGCCCAGCTGCCGAATACCCCGGTCCAGACAGAGGGAGGCTCTTATTCTCCCGGCACCGGTCAGCAGCTGAGTGCGGATTATTACTACGGCAGCATTGATACGGTATGTATGATCGGCGATTCCGCTGCCGTTGGCCCCGGGGGTTCTGACCAGGTTATTGTGGCGGTCCGGCTGGTACAGCGTGTTTCCGACAGTGTGGAATACACGACGATCGGAGAACCGATCCCGGTTTCCCCGGGTACCAGGATTCCCGTAACCTACCGCAACATACGGGGCGCCTACGGTGTCGACAGCGGAGAAATTGAAGTATATAATTTTGACACGAATGATGTCTATGGTACTTACGTGATAACGTTTGCGCCTCTTGACTG